>ERZ773239.2313-NODE-2313-length-11354-cov-2.590760_pt1 | contig 11354 bp, 8 predicted proteins | sample MGYA00580521_ERZ773239 | MGnify/ENA primary metagenome ERZ773239 (study PRJEB29015, sample SAMEA2737801) | human gut metagenome | biome: human gut; feature: human-associated habitat; material: faeces | place: China | collected 2012 ... | reverse complement strand
TTCTTCTGCCTCTTCACGGCTCATCCGGTCTGATGGACAGATCAGTATCTCCGAATTTTTCTCCGATATGATTCCCCACTCTGCCGCCTTTTTTTCAGAAATATATCCCTGCTGAGCTTTAGAACCCGAATCTGTATATGAGGTATACCACCCGCTCAGGTAAAATAGTTCTTCTTTTTTCTCCTGCCATCCGGTCACTACCGTCAGTTGGATTTTCATTCCTGCCGTCGGCTCAGTGATTCCCAGATCCTCCAGCATTTTTACAGAGACCATGATCTCCTGCTTTTCTTTTGGGTAATGCCCCTGAAGATCTGTATAAGCAGGACGGATGATTTTTTCCCATGCAGATTGATCTAACAGACTGATCTCACCGAGCTTCTTTTCCCCGCTCTCTGCTCTTCCGGCTCTCACTCTTTTCCCTGCATTCTTTATATAACTCAGGGAGCAGATCTGCCGGTACTGGTCTTCTGTCGCATTTTCCAGTACTGCTGATGCTGTTGAACCTGCCCGGCGTACCGCTTTCGTATACTCTGCCTGGATCTTTCCGGCAGAAGTTCCGAAAATCAGTGTCAGTGTAACAATTCCGACCGCCACCGCACAGAGCAGTACCATATTACGCCCATGGTTCTTTTTCCTTAATTTCTCTGCCAGCATGGACAGAACCTCCTGATTATTGTTCGGAATCATTCTGCGATCCTCCCGTCCTCGATCCTTATGATCCGGTCCGCCATCTGTGCAACTTCTTCCTGATGTGTCACAAGGATCACAGTCTGATGATATTTCTTTGCACAATTTTTCAAAAGTCCCACAACTTCCATACTGGTCACAGAATCCAGATTGCCCGTCGGTTCATCTCCGAGGACAATCGCCGGCTTTGTCATTAAGGCTCTTGCTATCGCTGCTCTCTGCTGCTGACCGCCTGACAGCGTTTCCGGCAGTTGCCCGAGTTTTTCCTTCAGTCCCAGTGTTCCCGTCAGTTCTTCAAAAAACTCCTGATCGATCTCTGCACCGTCAAGGCGGAGGGGCAGCACGATATTTTCATAGACGCTGATCATCGGGATCAGATTATATTGTTGAAAAATAAACCCGATATTCCTTCGTCTGAAAATGGTCCGTTCCTCGCTTTCCATATCTTTCAGACTGCTTCCTCTGATCCATACTCCGCCCTCGTCCGGCACATCCAGGCCTCCCAGAAGATTGAGAAGTGAAGTTTTTCCACTCCCTGATGTTCCGACAACAGCCACAAACTCTCCTTCTTCTATCTCCAGTGTAACACCATCCACTGCATGTACTTCGTAATTCTCTGTAACAAAATATTTTTTCAGATTCACCGCTTTTACGATTTTCATTGTCCTTCCTCTCCTCTGATCTGTTCTTTTTCTCCTGCCATTATTTTAAAGAACAAATCTAACAAATTTCTAACAATGCAAAATCTTTTATTGCCGTGGCAAAGACAGTTTCATTTCTACTCCCGGTTCACACCGCTTTACCGTTAAAAGTCCTTCATGTAAAAATAGGATTTTTCTTGCAAGATACAGACCTATTCCAAAGCCTTCCTCATCCGTCACCCGCTTTCCGCGGTAAAATCTCTGAAAGATCAGATTCTTTTCCTCCGGTTCGATTCCGATTCCGTAATCTCTGATACTGAAAGTTGTGAACATTTCATTTTCCTGCAGGCTAATCTTTATTTTTCCATTTTGCGGACTGTATTTCACCGCATTATCCAACAGATTAAAAATCGCTTCTCCCAGCCAGTTTGCATCATGCATCACATGCATTTTCTCAGGAAGTTCAAACTCGAACCGGATTTCTTTTTTCTCTGCCTGATCCAAAATCTGACCAAGTGCATTCCGCAGAGTCTTAAGAAGATCCCGCTCTTCTTTTCTGATCTGAATCAGACCATGCTCTAATCTTGAAATACGGATAAAATGCTCTGTCAGAAAATAAATTTTTTCTTCACTGCTCTGAATGGCTTTCAGATAAGACAGTTCCGGTTCTGTCCCTTTCTTTTCGATTTCTTCTGATAAAAAGTCAAGATAATTTTTCAGATTTGTCAATGGTGTCCGCATCTGATGTGCGATTTCCGAAATCAGTTCCTGAAGTTCTTTCCGTTCTTTCTGTGCATCTTGTTTCTGACTGACTAAAATTTCCTGCAGCCGCAGCAGTTGATGCCGGATTTTGGAATCCATTGTCTCTTCGCAGTCAGAAAAATCGGGGAGTTCTTTTCCGCTGGTCATTCGCTGCACAGTATCTGATATCTTCTTTAATTCCCGGCTTCGTTCTTTTCTCTGAACCCGGTACATTCCGACCGCCCCGGCAAGAATCCCCAAAAGAAATATCCCAGCACTCCACCACAAAATTTCTGTCAGATCCATTACTCTTCCTCCATCCGGTATCCCAGTCCAAATACGTTCTGAATATACGGCCGTTCTCCCGCAGCTTCAATCTTTTTCCGCAGACGGCCGACCAGCACGCTGACACTGTTATCAACTACATATTGACCATCAATTCCCCATACATGCTCCAAAATATTTTCTTTGGTCAGAACCTGCCCCTGATTTTTCATCAGATATTCCAGGAGCTGATACTCTTTTGCCGTAAGAGAGATCTCATTCTCCCCTGACACTGCCTTTTTTCGCTGTGGATACAGAGTGAGATTTCTGCATTTCAGAATCTGTTCACCGGCATCTTCTCCCCGGTTTCGTCTGAAAGCTACTTCAATCCTTTTTAATAACACTTTCATGGAAAATGGTTTCACAACATAATCTTCTGCTCCCAGGTCAAATGCTTTCAGCATTTCCTGCTCTTCATCCCTTGCCGTCAGAAAAATTGCGGGGATCTTTCTGTTCCATTTTTTCATCAGGGTGTGATACAGTTCCATACCATTTCCGTCCGGGAGACCGATATCAACCAGTAAAAGCTCCTCTGTTCCCTGCAGAATCTGCCCTGCATCTTTCTTTGTATAAACCTGCAAAGTCCGATAACCTTCCTTCTCAAGCACGACTTTCAAAGACCTGCTTAACAGGCGGTCATCTTCAATAATCCCGATTGTCATTTTTTATCCCGTCCATTCTTTCCTGCTTTCCCCAGTCGGACTTTTTCCATCTCCTCTGCAGTCTCTTCATCCAGATAATCAAAAAGATAATTTCCGACACTGCCTTTCTTTCCAAGATGCTCACCTCTGACTTCTGCCAGCGTCCTCTCAATTTCCTCTTTCAGTCCCGGAGCAGACATCCGGTTCGCACCCTGTCCTAAGATGATCACCTGCTCCAGTCCGTCTGAAGTTGCCACAGTTACAGCAGCATCCTTTGCGATCCGTCTTACAGTCTTTTCGATATACTGGTCTGCCGTTTCCGCCTCTTTGGTATAGACAATATAAATATTATGATATTTCATCACTTCACCCGGATTGCCTTCAACTTTATATGCATCATACACAAGGATCAGCGTACATTTTCTGTATCCCTGATAGTTGCTTAAGATATCCGCAAGTTTCCCGCGTGCCGCACCAATATCCTTTTCGGACAGCTCTCTTAGTTCCTCCCATGAGAAAATAATATTGTATCCATCCACCAGAAGATATTCCTGTCGGCCTTCCTTTTCCCGTCTGCGTCTTTCCCATTTCGGATCTGTATAGGCACTGCCCGGTTCTCTGTCCTTTTCCTTTGCACAGACTGTCACCGGACCATGATTCTGCTTCACCGGATCAGGAGTTCTTACATAAATTGCATCCAGTTCCTCCTGTGTCAGTTCAATACTGGAATGCCGCCGCTTCGGAAGTGTGACTTCCGCAAGTCCTTCTTCTCCCGTCTGATCCAGTGTGCGTTCCATGTGCATATATTCTTCGACTTCATCCCAGTCCACGACAAATCCTGCACCATGGGCACAAAAGACCGAACCGGTAGGATTCGCAAGATCCAGCTCTGAATCATACCCTCTCGCCGCTACAACTTCTTCCTGATTATGGCAGAGATCATACCCCTTCAGGGTCAGAGAAATTCTTCCTCTTCCACCTGTATATGCAATGACATCTTTCTGATAACCGCTTAAAGTCGATACCGGTGCAATTCCCGTCAGCACAGTCATTTCTCCCAACGTTTCCGGTGCCTCAAATTTTCCGAAACGGTTCTGTATATCCGTCATGGCACGTCCCACATTTTCAGAAGGTAATTCGATCCTGAACTCATAATACGGTTCAAGCAGTACGCTTTCTGCTTTTTTCAGTCCCTGCCGCACAGCCCGGTAAGTTGCCTGTCGGAAATCCCCGCCCTCCGTATGCTTCAGATGGGCTTTTCCTGAAGTCAGTGTGATCTTCATATCTGTAATAACCGATCCCGTCAGAACTCCTTTATGTTCCTTTTCCTCCAGATGGGTCAGCACCAGCCGCTGCCAGTTCCGATCCAACACATCCTCACTGCATTCTGAATCAAACTGTATTCCTGATCCGCGTTCTCCCGGTTCTAACCGCAGATGTACCTCTGCATAATGGCGTAACGGTTCAAAATGCCCGACACCTTCCACCGGTGCTGCGATCGTCTCTTTATAGACAATGCTGCCTTCCCCGAACTCAACCAGTACTCCAAAGCGTTCTTTTATGATTCTCTGAAGGATTTCAATCTGCACATCGCCCATCAGTTGCACATGGATCTCCTGACTCTTTTCGATCCATACGACATGCAGTTCCGGCTCTTCTTCCTCCAAAAGCTTCAAATCTCTTAACATCGTATGAACATTACAGTCATCCGGCAAAATGATCCTGTACGTCAGCACCGGCTCAAGGATCGGCAGCTCAGAATCTTTTTCTGCTCCAAGTCCCTGCCCCGGATATGTTTCCGCCAAACCGGTCACTGCACAGACTTTTCCCGCATCTGCCTCCGAAAGAAGCTCATACTTTTCACCGGAATATACACGGATCTGATTTACCTTATCACCATTTTCACCGATCACATCCTTCACCTTCAGCGTGCCACCGGTCACTTTCAGGTAAGTCAGCCTGTTTCCCTGACCGTCTCTCGCAATCTTATAAACCTTCGCTCCGAATACTGCCGGATATTCTTTCTGCATCTGATATGTGCAGATCCCGTTCATCAGTTCTTCCACACCCTGCAAATGTAACGCCGAACCAAAATAGCATGGAAAAATCTTTCTTTCTGCGACCAGCCGGCGGATCGAGGCAGCGGCGACACTGCCTTTCTCAAGATATTCTTCCATCGTCTGTTCATCACACACTGCAATCTCTTCGATCACTTCTTCTGCTCCGGTTTCCACTCTGCCGAAATCAATACATCCTTCTGAAAACCGGGATTTCAGTTCTGCAAGAAGTTTTCCACAGTCCGTCCCTTCCTGATCCATTTTATTCACAAAAAGGAACACCGGTATTCCGTATCTTGTTAAAAGTTTCCACAAAGTCTCCGTATGTCCCTGCACACCGTCTGCCCCGCTGATCACCAGCACCGCACAGTCCAGCACCTGCAGTACCCGCTCCATCTCCGCTGAAAAATCAACGTGTCCCGGTGTATCCAGCAATGTGATCTCCGTATCTTTCCAAGTAAGCACCGCCTGCTTGGAAAAGATCGTAATTCCACGTTCCCGTTCCATTTCATCTGTATCCAGAAAAGCATCCTGATGATCGACCCTGCCTAAATTTCGTATTGCACCACTTTGATAAAGAATACTTTCCGAAAGGGTCGTCTTTCCTGCATCTACATGAGCCAGCAGGCCAACATTGAGTACTCTTTTTCCTGTTTTTCTTTCCTGTCCGCTCATAAATCTTCTCTTTCTCCTTCTCCTTAATTATTCACCTGATGATGCACAACCAGGCTTTCTCTGTCGATTGCTTTAAAAGAATAGCCAAGATTTTTATAATACTCCAGAACGGTCGGCAATGCCTCGATCGTTGTCTCTTTTGTTGCTGCATCATGAAACAGCAGCATTACCTGATGATACTTGTCTGTCTCCGACTGTGCAATGATTTCCTCTGTCGTAGCTGTTCCTCCATCCCCGCTGCTGACATTCCAGTCATAATACTGATATCCACGGTTTTGTACTTCCTGCACAAGCGTAGACATGATTCCTGCTGTATATTTCTTTGATACAGTATTTGATGATCCACCCGGGAAACGGATAAAACATGGTACATAGCCAATCTCTTCCTGTACCATCTGCCCAATCTGATCCAGATCCTGAAAATACGCATCAACCGATGCATAAACCTTAGCATAATCATGTGAATATGTATGCATTCCAATTGTATGTCCCTTGTCATACGCAGCCTTTATCATATCTTTGTATTCCGGCATCTCACCTGTCACAAAAAATGTTGCCTTTGCATTATATTTATCCAGAATATCCAGAACTGCCTGTGTATTATCTGATGGTCCGTCATCCAATGTCAGATACACGATTTTCTCATCGGACTGTTCTGTCGTTCCGACTGAAACTCCCGGCTGCACTGCAAAATTACTACGATCAGGAACTGCCTCGTCTCTATCACCAGTCTCTTCTTCCGTACCCTCCGTCTCTTCTTCTATCTCATTTTCTTTCTGCGCAGCTTGGGGTGTCTGCTCTGTCTTTTTCGCCTTCTGATTATGAATCTTCGCAGCCTCTTTTACACTTTTATCTCTCTGAATAAAAATTGCCACTGCTGCCATGATCAGTAGTACAAGAATAATCATTTCTATTGCTACTATTTTATTTCTTTTACCTCCCTTGTTTTTCTTTCCGTTATCATTTTTTCCGGTCTTTTCTTCTCTATCTGACATATATCCTCCTATTTTATTTCACAAATCTATTGTTTCAAACCTTTTTGACTCTAATATCATTATATGCGACATAGCCACTTCTATCAAGACTGACCATTTGTATCCCCCGGAAATTATACGTTCAAGAACGCCTTCGGAATTGACATCCTACGAAAAATGTATAAAATTGACTTCAGAACCAACTAGTTCTGTTATCTGTAAAAAATATTGGGATAAAAGCTCCCCCACTATAAAAATACGACAGGAGGCATCTTATGACATCAACCGCAACATACCCTACTATCTCCAACTGGCTTAACAACCACAGAGATGAACTTATTCAGAAATCATGCTATATCTTCGAACATCCGGAAACAGCTTACAAAGAAAAACTCTCTTCAAAATGTCTTGCGGATTACCTGGAAACACAGGGATTTCAAATAGAATGGAATACTGCTGGAATCGAGACTGCATTTACTGCGGCCTGGACCAATTCTGACATCGATATTACTAAAATCCAGCCAGCCGGGAAAAACGTTTCATCTTCTAACGAAGTTCCGATCATTGGTTTTCTCGCTGAATATGATGCTCTTCCGGAAATCGGACACGCATGCGGACACAATCTTCTTGGAACAGCAGTCTGCGCAGCTGCCTGTGCATTGAAAGCAGATTATGAATCCTCTGGTGAACCGATTGTAATTCGTGTTTACGGCTGCCCGGCGGAAGAGATCATGTCCGGAAAAATTATTATGGACGAACAGAATGTGTTCGATGACCTGTCCATCGCAGTGACCTGGCATCCATTCGACCGCAACCGTGTCAGCAATGACATCTGGCAGGCGCAGGACATTAAAAACTATACATTTCACGGAGTCAGCGCACATGCCTCCCGCTCACCGGAAAGCGGCCGCAGCGCCTTAGATGCTGCCGAGCTTATGAATATTGGCGTGAATTATCTCCGCGAACATGTAACAGATGACGTCCGCATGCATTATGCTTACATGGATAATGGTATTCCGGCAAATGTTGTACCTGACTTTGCAAAGACGAATTATTTTATCCGCTCTACCAAAAGAAGCCGCACGGAAGATGCAAGCAAACGCGTGGATGCATGTGCAAAAGGTGCAGCTATGATGACCGGAACAACTGTCGATATCGAATTAGTTGGAAGCTGCATGGAAATGAAAGTCAACCGTCCGCTAGTGGAAGTTTACTATGAAGCTATGACTCATATCCCGACACCTGAATATACAGATGCAGAACTGAATTTTGCAAAAGACATTTCAGAAAAGGCAGGACTTATGAACAATGGAAAATATTTTGCAGGACTTTATCCGCTGGAGGACACGCCAGTTCCACTTTCCATTGGAACCGATGCCTCCCAGGTCAGCCATACCGTTCCCCTCATCACCATCAGCGCTGCTACTATGTGCCACGGCACCGCACTTCACCACTGGGCAGCCAGAGAACAGGCCGGTATGAGTATTGGGCATAAAGGTATGCTTTATGCAGCCAGATGTATGGCAGAAGGTACAAAATTGTTGCTTTCTAAACCAGAATATTTACAGGCTGTGTGGGATTATCATAATGTTCCTCAAGACTAAATATGCACTTTCTGATGAGTATCTGACATTATAGAAATTATACTCAGGCAAAAGTGTAAAGAAATTGCAAAAAAATTCATATTTGTGTAAAAAAATTCATTGTAACCCTCCTCGAATAGTGCTAAAATGAAAACTGTTTTTTAGCACTTATGATTGAGGAGGATTTTAATTTACAATGGAAAAGAAAAAACGCTTTAAAATGCCACATGCGTATGTCATTATTTTCATAATGACAGTCATCACTGCAATTCTGGCTAACATTATTCCAGCCGGTACATTTGACCGTGTCGAAGACGCTTCCGGTAACTCTGTTGTTGTCGCAGACAGTTTTCATCATGTCGATAAAATCGGCTGCAGCATTTTTGATATGTTCAAATCTTTCCAGATTGGATTTGAAGACAGTGCACAGATTATTTTCTTTATCATCTTTGCATATGCATTTGTATATGTACTTTTAAAAAATGGTACATTTGACGCACTGGTTGGTTCTGTACTTCGTAAAGTTGGTAACCGTATCGAACTGATCATTCCGGTATGTATGATTTTATTCGGACTTCTCGGTTCTACTATGGGAATGTTTGAAGAGACTTACGGACTGATTCCTGTGTTTATCTCCATCGCCATGGCACTCGGATACGATGCCATCGTCGGCGGCAGTGTCATTTACCTCGGTGTCGCAGTCGGATTTGCCGCTGCAACCATCAACCCATTTACTATTGGTATCGCCCAGGAAGTTGCAGGCGTGAAGATGTTCTCCGGTCTTGGTTACCGTATTCTTTGCTTTGTCGTATTCATGGGCATCAGTATCTGGTATGTATGGCGCTATGCACGTAGAATCCAGAAGGATCCGACAAAATCTTACCTTTACGGAGAAAAGATTGAGACGCTCGAATGTGCTTCCCGTGAGGAAATGATGGAGATCAAGATGACAACCACTCACAAATTGAGCTGTCTGTTATTCGTATTTACAATTGGTATACTTCTTTACGGAACAATCAAACTTGGCTGGTACATCGACGAAATTGCAACCCTGTTTATTATTATGACAATTGTATCCGGACTTGTATCCAGATTTACACCAAGTGAGATTGCAGATATTTTTATCGAAGCAAGTAAGGAAATGATGTATGGTGCACTTCTTGTTGGTATCAGCCGAAGCATCGCTGTTATCATGGAAAATGCACAGATCATTGATACCGTTGTATACTGGCTCGCTACCATGCTCCAGCATTTCCGCGGTATGGCAAGTGCAATGGGTATGTTATTTGCTCAGAACATTATCAACTTCTTTATCCCAAGTGGTGCCGGACAGGCTCTGATCACAATGCCGATCCTTGCCCCAGTCGGAGAAATGGTTGGTGTCAGCCGTCAGGTCAGCGTCCTGGCTTACCAGTTTGGTGATGGATTCTCTAACATTTTCTGGCCAACAAGCGTATTTATGATGTGCGGAATCATGAGACTGCCAATTAACAAATGGTATAGATTCGTAACACCACTGTTCCTGATCATTTTCGCTGCTTCAATCGTATTACTCGGAGCTGCGGTAGTGATAGGATATTAGTTACCGTTAATAGCATAGAGTGAAATAATCTTTCCCAGGCACGCTCTCGCTACCTTCCGCTGGCAGCGGTACATAAGGCGCTAAAGAACACCGCCTAAGTACCGGCCGCGTCAGAGTACCCGTTTCAAGATTATTTCACTCTTTTATATTGCGGTAAACCGGAAGTATGAGTGTGAGTATGGCTGTGCAAAGCTTTCTTTTTAGGGCTTTTGTAAGTCTTGATAGAGAAATGTGAAGCTGATATAAAATATTTTTAAGGAGACTGTATAATGAATAAAGAAGAACTTTATCTTGCAGAGGATAATCTTGCTGCTGAGATTGAAGAAATCAGTGAGTTTGTGTTTAATCATGCGGAGCTTGGCAGTGAGGAATTTAAGTCCTGTAAGTATCTTGTTGAGAAATTAAAAGAGCATGGATTTACAGTAACTTGTCCGTATCTGGATCTTGATACTGCTTTTCGTGCAGAACTTTACTGTGGTGAGGGTCCGAAAGTTGCTGTGCTTCCGGAGTATGATGCGCTTCCGGGATATGGTCCGAACAAGGACGAGGTGGCCCACGCGTGCGGACATAACTGGATAGCCGCTTCCACACTCGGCGCTGCCCTGACTCTGGCAAAATTCAAAGATCAGATCAACGGAACGATTGTTGTCATCGGTGCCCCTGCCGAAGAGACAACCGGTGGTAAATGTGATATTGCCAACCGTGGCGGTTATGATGATATCGACGCTGCACTTCAGTTCCACTTAGGCGCTGAAAACAACATGAATATTATGACTCTGGCTATGGATTCCATCGAATTCCGATTCCACGGTACTGCATCCCATGCAGCCGCCTACCCGGAAAAAGGTGTCAATGCTCTGGACGCTGTAAACCTGATGTTTGCAGGAATCAATGCAATGCGCCAGCAGACAAGAAATGACGCCCGTGTAGCAGGGATCATAACTTCCGGTGGTGCTGCATGTAATATTATTCCTGATTACGCAGCATGCCAGTTCTACATTCGTGCAAAAGACCGCGCTTACTTGGAGCTGACTCAGAAAGTCATTAATTGTGCAAAAGGCGCAGAACTTATGACTGGTGCAAAACTGGAATACTTCAACTTCGAGAATTCTTATGATGACCTTGTATATCATGATGGACTTCGCGCCCTGATGCGTAAGAACTTAAATGATCTGGGAGTTACAGATTTCGTAGACAGTGATGAAGAGGCAAGCGGATCCAGTGACATTGGAAATGTATCTCATGTATGCCCAACCGTATACTGCGAGTTAGATACCGGTGCAAGACCGAAAGTATTTGCACATCACGAAACATTTCTGAAATATGTACATGGAAAAATGGCACGCCATACACTTCATACCGCCACAAAAGCATTGGCAGCTACCGCGCTGGACGTATTCGAAAATCCGGACATTGTAAAGTAATTAAAGAATCGACTAAAAAAGGTCC
>ERZ773239.2302-NODE-2302-length-11393-cov-4.968513_pt1 | contig 11393 bp, 8 predicted proteins | sample MGYA00580521_ERZ773239 | MGnify/ENA primary metagenome ERZ773239 (study PRJEB29015, sample SAMEA2737801) | human gut metagenome | biome: human gut; feature: human-associated habitat; material: faeces | place: China | collected 2012 ... | reverse complement strand
TTTTGGAACCGAAAGTGCCGTAAGATAGCGTAGTGGCAGCTGGAATTTGCCGTATTTAAATGCGAAGCCACGGCAAATTCAGTTACTGGGCACGTTAGCGTGAACAGTAACCGAATAACCGGATAAGCCAGATATTACATCGCACTGTGAAGCAGTCCCAGTACAGTCTCCAGATCCTTTACGCCCATCTGACCCGGTGCGGATGCTTTCTTGGCAGCGCCGAAGGTCATGGAAGAACCAAATACCTCGCCGCAGAGACGGCTGATAACGCCGGTGCCAGCCATCGACATGGTAATGATTGGACGGTCCGCATAGAGGGAAGTCATTTCCTCAGTGGCAGAGAGAAGTGTTAAAACATCTTTCTTGTTCTGCGGCATAACTGCGATCTTCGGGATATCTGCATTCATATCCTGCATCTTACGCAGGCGGTAGATGATGTCGGATTTCTCCGGCGTCTTGTGGAAGTCGTGGTTGGAAGCGATGACTTTCACGCCAGCCGCATGTGCGCCGTCGATGATCTTGGTTACAATCGCGTCGCCGGTAAAGATCTCTACGTCAATGAAATCGACATAGCCGGTCTGAGCTGCCTTGATGTTCAGCTTTGCGTAATCTTCCGGCTCGATGGATTTCTCGCCGCCCTCTTTGGAGGTACGGAAGGTCATCAGAATCGGAGTCTCGCCGAGAACGGCACGCAGTTCCTTTAAGACGTCTTCTACCTTCTCAAAATCAAAGACATCTTCGAACCAGTCTACACGCCATTCTACCACATCAACCGGAATAGAATCAAACGTTTTGGCCTCGTCGATGATTTCCTGTTTGGTAACGCCTACGATCGGAACGATGATCTTCGGTGTGCCGGAGCCGATTTCGATATTTCTAACTTTGATAGTATTCATAATCAGAGAATCCTTTCATTTTATCAATAAATATTTATTCGTCGCTTTCTGCCAGAGACACCATTTTCGCGTAGCGGGCATTGACAAAGAGTCCTAAGAGAACGCCGATGGCAGTCAGTACGATATTCATTATCATAACATGGGATGGTGCCATTTTGGAAGCGGCAGTCAAAATTGTGTAATTACATAAGGAAGAAGCAATCATAACCAGTGCGGTTACGGTTCCCTTGATCTTCGGGAACAGCATGTTGCAGACGGAGGTTACAATCTGTAACAGACCGCCCGCGCCTGCCCAGCCGATGATGAAAGCGCCTGCAATCATAAGGGTCTGGCTGTGACCGATGAGTACGGCAACCAAAGTAACGAGGCAGATAACCGGGTAAACGAGGATGAAACGTACATCCTTGATTTTACGGGTCAGCAGGGAGGTGACAACGAGCGCCATCAGGGTACCTGCTGAATAGTAGGTCTGCATGATGGACGGGTTCGCCCAGCCTGCATTTTCTTTTGCGAAGTTCTGCGCGCAGTTTAACCATAGCTGGAAGGTACCGGTGCAGGTGAAACCAATCACGATCATGGCGATGGACTCAAACGAAAAATTTGTGTGTTTTAAGCTGGCGATGAGTCCCTCGGATTTGCCCTCTGCCTTCTGCTCAGAATCTGGCAGCGGGAACAGGAAAATAAGTACAAATAAAACAGCGTAAATAATACCGCATCCGATAAATAACGGATTGTAAGATACCATGCCGGTGGCGGTGGTTGTCACAGCAACACCGAGTACGAACGGCAGAAGCATCTGCGCGATCGCAATGAAAAATTTGATTCCCATGGTAGCGACACCCGGAGCGCTGCTGATAATCTCGGCAACCGCCGGATAGATACCGGTATCAAGGAACGAATTGGAGATACCTCCGATGATTGCACATACATAAGCGATTTGATAGCCGCCGTTTTGTCCGGCGCTGAAAGCGAAAGCAAGTCCAATCAGGTAAACCGCGTAGGAGGCGCTGCCGATCGCGGTTGAGATGCGGCGTCCCAGTTTGTCGGAAAGTGGTCCGGCAAATGGAAGTGCAATCAGACGTCCGAGTCCTAAAGCAGCGGAAATCGCGGTGATCGCCATTGCCTCAACGCCCCAGGCTGCGGCAAGCGCTTCCTTGATGACTGCCTGTCCGAGAATCGAACAGCCGACGCCATGGATAAAGTAGTTTAAGTACATGATAAGTGCACTTGGCAGATATTTCTTGTTCATGATTTTCTCCTTAATTCAAGATCCGCCTGTCGTGCTGCCGTTTCGGAAACCGGGCGGATGATGGCTGATGTTCTGTCACAAACACAAAGGAGATGCCGATATAAAAAGTTCTGTTTTAGTGTTAGAAAAATAACACGTTTGATGCCTTTATTCTAATAATTATTATAGCCGAAGTCTAATACTTTTATAGCAAAAAAACAATGCATTTTAAGCATTAATGTGTTATAAATATGATTATGGGTTACTGTTCACGGGTAGGCACTTTTGGAACCGAAAGTGCCGTAAGAAAACGTGGTGGCAGCAGGAATTTGCCGTATTTAAATGCGAAGCCACGGCAAATTCCGTTACTGGGCACGTATGCGTGAACAGTAACGATTATGAACGTTTGGTGCGATGCATTTACGGTTGATATTGCGAAGAGTTAATACTAGGATACATAAAGATGGGGGACGTTAGGAATGACATTGAATCAGATTTTATATTTTCAGAAGATAGCGAATCTGGAAAATTATCATCAGGCGGCGGAGGAATTATATATATCACAGCCATCCCTGAGCCGGTCAATGGCATCACTGGAAAATGAGCTGGGCGTGACGCTCTTTGAAAAAGAAGGACGCGGGGTGACCCTGACGAAGGCGGGGAGGATGTTTTTGGAGTACGCGGACCGGATTCTCACAGACTGCCACATCGCGGTCGGGAAAATGCGGGAAATTTCGATGAATGGGGGAAAGATCGACATCGGTTACGTGTTTCCGCTGGCCGGTCACTATATCCCGCACCGGGTCAAGCTCTTTTTAGAACAGCCGGAAAATCAAAAGGTTGTGTTTAATTTCTGGCAGAATCACACACCGGCGATTGCAAAAAAGGTAAAAACGGGTGAATTAGATGTAGGCTTTGGCGGCTGTCTGGAAAAGGATGACATGGAATTTTTCCCGGTGGCGAACCAGAAGCTTGTCATCATCACGCCGAAGGATCATCCGCTGGCAGAGCGGGAGAGTATTCCATTTGCGGAGCTGAACCGGTATCCGGTAATTGGATACGATAAGGACTCCTGGATGGGGACGCGCACCCGCGCGCTCTATGCGAAATACAACATCCAGCCGGACATCATTGTGGAGTGTCCGGACGAATATTCGATCGTCGCACTGGTGCGGGAGAGTTTTGGCATCGCACTGATGCCGCGCACGGACATTCTGGAGCTTTCTCAGGGAGTCTGCATTCACCCGATTGAAAATCTGGACATTTATCACCAGATTTTTATGTTCTGGATGAAAGAACGCTACCGGCTTCCGGCGGTGGAACGCTTTATTGAATATATGAAACAGCAGGCGCGTCAGGACGGTCTGCAGGCGGAACGGGAAACCGATAGCAAAAACGTATTGAAAATTTACTTGAAAGATATTGTTAATTTTTAAGCAAAACGGTTAAGATAAAAGTGTCACAAACACAGGGATGCCTCTCATGCAATGGAGAAGGAGAATTTCATCATGAAGAGCAAATACCCGAAAATTTTTGAACCGATTACCATTAAGCGCATGACGATCAAAAACCGTGTTGCCATGACGCCGATGGGTACTAACTATGGCGAGACGAGCGGTGAGATGAGCAACCGCCATATGAATTATTATTCCCTGCGTGCCAAGGGAGGAACTGGTCTGATTATTCTGGAGAATGCCAATATCGAATATCCGGTTGGTTCCAATGGCACAAGCCAGATCCGCATCGATCACGACAGCTTTATGCCGCGTTACTATCAGTTAGTCGAGAATCTTCATAAGAATGGCGCGATGGTAGCGATTCAGGTCAACCATGCGGGCGCTTCTGCATCCTCTGCCAGAACCGGTATGGAGACGGTGTCTTCCTCCAATATCCCGACCAAGGCAGGCGGTGAGATTCCGCGTCCGATGACAAAGGAAGAGATCCTGACGACCGTAAAAAAATACGGCGAGGCGGCAAAACGTGTACAGGCGATCGGATTTGATGCGATTGAGATCCACTGTGGTCATTCTTATCTGATGAGTCAGTTTATTTCCCCGTATTACAACAAAAGAACCGATGAATTCGGCGGATCCGTCGAGAATCGTCTCCGTTTCCCGAAGATGGTTCTGGAAGAGGTGCGGAAAAATGTAGGTCCGTGGTTCCCGATCATCGTCCGTATCTCTGCGGAAGAGCGCGTGCCGGGCGGCAACACGCTGGAAGACGCACTGGAATACCTCGAATATCTGGATGAGTACGTAGATATGTACGATGTATCCTGCGGTCTGAACCCGTCCTTACAGTATCAGATTGACTCGAACTTCCTGCCGGATGGCTGGCGTTCCTACATGGCAAGAGCCGTGAAGGATAAATTTGGTAAACCGGTTATCAATGCGGGCAACTACCGCGATCCGGAGGTCGTTGAGAAAGTATTGGAGAGCGGCGATGTGGATATTGTCGGCATGGGACGCGGACTCATTGCAGAGCCGAACTGGGTCAGCAAGGTGCAGAACGGCGAGGAAGAGATTCTCCGTAAATGTATCTCCTGTAACGTTGGCTGTGCGGGCAACCGAATTGGCGTCAACCGTCCGATCCGCTGTACCGTCAACCCGGCTGTTCCGGAGGGCGATATCTACAAGAAGCTGAAAGTCAATAAAAACTGCAACGTAGTTGTAGTAGGCGGCGGTACAGCCGGTCTGGAAGCAGCCTGCACGGCAGCCGAGGTTGGATGCAACGTATTCTTATTAGAAAAGAGTGGTAAATTAGGCGGACTTTCCACCTTTATCTCCGACCTGCCAAGCAAGAACCGTATGAAAGACTTCCCGAAATATCTGGAAGCACGTGCGAAGAGACTGAAAAATCTGTATGTATTCCTGAACTGCGAGGCAACCGTGGACAAGATCAAACAGTTCAAGCCGGATATCATTGTCAACGCAACCGGTTCCGTTCCAGTCGTTCCGCCGATCAAGGGACTCAAGGAAAACATCGCAGCCGGTCATGTCGATACCATTTTCGAGATGATTCAGAAAGTAAAAGCCGGAGAATACCCGGATGATTTCTGCAAGGGCAAAAAAGTGGTTGTAGTCGGCGGCGGCTCCGTTGGTCTGGATGTTGTGGAGTATTTCGCACCGCGCGGCGCGAAGTGTACCATCGTGGATATGCTTCCGCAGATTGGTATGATGGCAGATCCGATTACGAAATGTTCCATGCGTGAGACACACGACAAATACGATGTGAAAGAGTATGTGAATACTGCGCTGCAGGAAGTCAAAGAGAACGCATTTACCGTGAAGCTGCCGGATGGTACGATCGAGGATCTGAACTTTGACCTCGGTTTCAACTGCCTGGGAATGCGCGCCAACAATCCGATTCTGGCACAGCTCGAAGAGGCATTTGACAACACAGATACATTCATTTACCCGATCGGAGATTCCGTCCGCGCCCGCCGTATCATGGAGGGAACGATGGAAGGACGTGCGATTCTGAACGTGCTGGAAGCGAGAGGATTTTTAGAGCTGGCACCGTTGGAGTAAGAAATTGAATATTGCATTTGAAAGATTCTGACTGTTCGCTGAACGAATGATATCGTTTTATTTGATTATAAAAATAGAGAAGAAAAGAGGAAAAAATCATGCCAAACGTAACAGGACATACAGAATTAGTAGGATTAATGGCTTACCCGATCCGTCATACACAGTCTCCGACCACCCACAACCTTGCCTATGACAAAAATGGAGACGATGTTATCCAGCTTGCGTTCGAGGTAGACAACGATACCCTGGAAGCAGCGGTTGAGAGTATCCGTGCGCTGAAGATGCTGGGCTCCAACATCTCCATGCCGAACAAGACCGTCGTTCACAAATATCTGGATGAGGTAGACGAGGCTGCAAAGCTGTGCGGCGCGATCAACACTGTAGTCAACACCCGTGACAAAGACGGCAATGTAACCGGATACCTGAAGGGTTACAACACCGACGGTATGGGCTACTGGCAGGGAATCAAGGAAGAAGGTATTGATTTCAAGGGAATGAAGATGGTTCTCATCGGTACCGGCGGCGCAGCAACCGCCATTGCAGTACGCGGCGCACTGGACGGCATTGCAGAGCTGCATATCTTCAATATCAAAGATAAGTTCTATGCACGCGGAGAGGAGATCGTTGACATCATCAACAAGAACTCTAACTGCAAGGCCGAGATGCATGACCTGGGCGATCTGGCACTCTTAAAAGAGAAAATGCACGAAGCAGACATTTTCTGTGATGCAACCGGCGTTGGTATGCACCCGCTGGAGGATCTGTCCAATATCCCGGATCCGTCCTATTTCCGCAAGGATCTGATCGTAACTGATACGGTATATGCACCGCGTGAGACCGTGATGATGAAGCAGGCCAAAGAAGCTGGCTGCACCCGTGTATACAACGGTATGAGCATGATGCTGTTCCAGGCGCTGATCGCGATTGAACTGTATACAGGAAAATCAACACCGGTGGATTACATGAAGGAGAAGCTGGGAATCTAATAAAAATATAGCTCGAACAGCAACACCTATCCCCCACAGTTATACCTGCTATTCCGCATTAGCACTTGCGTTCATATCCTGATTCGGGTATAATAATAAAACACACTTTCAATGTAAAGTGCAAAAGTGATCTGAATGAATACAAGTGGAGAAGGATGAGACAGATGGATGAATTAAAGAAGCTGCGAAATGATCTGGACATGTGCGACGAGATTCTGATCGACGCCCTGCGGATGCGCTGCCAGATTATCCAGGAGATTACAAATTATAAACAGAAAAACGGACTTCCGATTTACCAGGCAGAGGAGGAAGAGCGCAAGAAGAGCAAGATGCTTGCGAAGCTGGATGATTATGAATACAAAAAGTCAATCATGGCAGTTTACGACAGCGTCCTCTACCGGAGCAAACGGATCCAGTCCCATGAGTTGTTTGGATTCAATATTTTCCTGATCGGATTTATGGGAGTCGGAAAGAGCACCGTTTCGAATGCACTGCAGAATACCTTTGCGATGGATGTGGTGGAAATGGATGAAATGATCGCGAAAAAGAACAACATGAGCATTTCCGAGATCTTCGATCTGCACGGCGAGGCATATTTCCGCAACGAGGAGACAAAACTGCTTAAAGAGGTAGGAAGCGAGAAGAACAAGATTGTATCCTGCGGCGGCGGCGTAGCGATGCGCGAGGTCAATGTACAGGAGATGCGAAAGAGCGGCAAGGTTATACTTCTGACCGCGAAGCCGGAGACGATTCTGGAGCGTGTCAAAGAGAACCATGACCGTCCGCTTCTGGAAAATAATAAGACAGTGGAATATGTTTCCGAACTGATGGAGAAGCGCAGACCGGCGTATGAAGCGGCAGCGGATATTGTGATCGCGACCGATGGAAAATCAGCGAATGAGATCTGCGAGGAGATCATTGCACAGGTGAAGAAGTTTAAATAATGTGACTGCTCAGAAAGTTCTGACAGAGAAAACGAAAGGGGAAAAAAGATGTCGAATCATATCACAGGACACACAGGTTTACTTTGTTTACTGGGAAGCCCGGTCGCACACAGTGTTTCGCCGGAGATGCACAACGAGGCGTGCAGCCAGTTGGGTCTGGATTATACATATCTGGCGTTTGATGTGCCGGAAGAGAAGATGCCGCAGGCGGTTGAGGGACTGCGGACGATGGGCGCGCGCGGCTGGAATATCACGATGCCGGGCAAAAATATCATGTGCAAGCTGGCAGACAAGGTTTCACCGGCTTCCGAGATTTCCGGCGCCTGCAATACGATTGTCAACGACGACGGTGTTCTGACTGCTTATACGACCGATGGTGTCGGATTTATGCGTGCAGTTGCAGAAAATGGTGTAGACATCATTGGCAAGAAAATGACGCTTTTAGGTGCTGGCGGCGCCGCAACCGCGATTCTTGTACAGGCAGCTTTAGACGGCGTGGCAGAAATTAACGTATTTAACGTCAAGGACGCGTTCTATCCGAGAGCCGAGGAGATTGTAAAGAAACTGAACGAGCGCACAGGGTGCAAGGTAACCCTGCATGATTACTCCGATCCGGAGATCCTGCGCCAGTCCATCGCAGACAGCGCGATTCTGGTAAATGGTACTTCCGTCGGCATGGCTCCGAAGACAGACAACACGATCATTACTGATACAACGATGTTCCACAAAGACCTGTTCGTATTCGATGTCATCTACAATCCTCAGGAGACCCGTTTACTGCGCGAAGCAAGAGCGGCAGGCTGCAAGACCAGCAACGGTATGTACATGCTTCTCTATCAGGGAGCTGCATCCTTTGAACTCTGGACAGGACAGCAGATGCCGGTGGAGATCATTAAAGAGAAATATTTTACAAAATAGGATTTGAAGAACGGCACACCGCATTCTCGTTACTTAGTGATGAGAATGCGGTGTGCCGTTTTTCATCATTTATAAACCTTTATGCCCACAAATCTGCTCCTCCAGCACACTCATCAGCACCTTCATATCAATCGGCTTCGCCATATGATCATTCATTCCGGATTCCAGCGCCCGCTCTTTATCCTCTGTAAATGCATTCGCTGTCATCGCAACGATCGGAATGCCAGCCTTCTTCTTATCCGAAAACCGCCGGATCGCCCGCGTTGCCTTGTAGCCGTCCATGATCGGCATCTGGATATCCATCAGAATCAAATCATAATAATCTTCCGGCGCTTTTTGCAGCATTTCCAGGCAGGCAACCCCGTCATTTGCCCGTTCGACCAAAAGCCCCTCGCGGGTCAAAAGTTCGATGGAAATTTCGGCGTTCAGATCATTATCCTCCGCAAGAAGAATCCGGCAGCCGGATAGAGTCTGGGCAGCTGTTTCATCGAATGCGGTAGGCTCTGTTTCCTCCCGCGAGGAAATCCGGCATGGGATCCGGACGGTAAACGTTGAACCTTCTCCGAGCTTGCTCTTTACCTCGATCGTTCCATGCATCAGATCCACCAGATTTTTCACGATTCCCATGCCAAGCCCGGTGCCTTCAATGCCGCTGACGGTGGAAGAACGCTCCCGTGAAAATGATTCAAAAATATGCGACTGGAATTCCTCGGAAATGCCGATGCCGGTATCGGTGATTGCGATTTCTGTGATACACCAGCCGTCCGTTTCACCAGGCTCCTGGCGGAGGGCACAGGAGATCGTCCCGCCCTTTGCGGTATATTTGATCGCATTGCTCAAAATATTCAATACAATTTCGGACATATACGTCGTGTCAATGTAGATATATGGGTACGAAATGTCCTTAGTCACATGAAAATGCTGCTGTTTTTCTTCCAGGGCAGTCTGAACCATGACGATACAGGAATCAAAACTTTTCTCAGTCTGGATGGAGGTTTCTTCAATGTGTATCTGGTTATTCTCAATCTGTGAAAACTGAAGAATATTGTTGATGATAGAGAGCATCTTTTCACCGGAAATATGGATCTTGTCCATATATTCACCGATTTTTTCCGGTTCCTGCAGATGGTTTCTGGCAAGTTCTGCGTAACCGAGGATCGCATTCATCGGTGTCCGGATATCATGCGACATATTGAACAGGAAGGTCGATTTCGCCTTGTTGGCTGCCTCTGCTGCTTTTGCGGTCTGTTCCAGCAGCTGCTGCTGGGTGAGTTCTCTGGACTTCTGTTTCTTTGTATAAAAATAGGAAATAACAATTAGCAGAAGTGCTATCATGCTCGCGGCAGCGGCGATTCCAAAGGAGGAACGGTTGATCGCCTCAATCGATCGGTAAGTGTCTTCCATATCAATCTCGATACAGAGGGCACCGAGAATGTCATTGGTTCCGTCGGAGGCAATGACCGGATAGCAGGCGGTAAAAATATGCCCCCATGTGGTATCAATGATCTTTTGTGAGTGGATCGTTTTGCCGGAGAGGGCAGCTTCCAGATACGGAACCATTTCCTCTTCCAGGTAGGTGCCCGGATAAGCAAAATCAGGTGCTTCCAGATCCAGGCCATCGATCAGGTAGATAGGTTTTCCGCCCGGTCCACGCTTGGCAGTGTATAAGTAGCGCGTCGAATTGAGGCTGCGAAGCTCATTTAAATAAGACTGCAGGCTTCGATACTGCGCGGAGCTCATATCGGATTTTGTGTTGATCTGTTCAAAATCTGCCCGCGTCAGCCGGCTCGATATCGCCCGGTGAACCGCGTCCGAACAGGAAATATTCCGTTCTACGGCGGCGCTCAGGGTGATGCGGCTGTTGCTTTTCAGCAGTGCAACGGTGTATAAGGAAATGAAAAATACTGCCAGAAGAAGCAAAAAGGTAAAGTTAAAGGCATGATAAGAAAAGCTTCTTGATGGGATATTTTCGTTGGATGGATGATTCATAAGTTAGATTCAACTTTCATGTAAATGCAGGGTTTATAGTTAAAAAACAGATCGAGTTGTTGATAATAAATGTAACATAAAACAGGTAAATCAGCAAGAAAGATATGCTTACATGAAAATTTTAAAAAAAAAGTTTTCACAAATTCTTCACAGAAAATTAGCACTCTACTCTTGACAGTGCTAACAACAAGTGTTATATTACTGCTAGAACAAAAGGAGACCAAAAGGTTTTCACAGATTGTTCGAAAGGAGGCAGGTTTATGAATATCAGTAAATTTACCCAGAAGTCTCTGGAAGCCGTTCAAAATACGGAAAAGCTGGCGTATGAATATGGAAACCAGCAGATTGATCAGGAACATTTGCTGTACAGTCTTTTGACTGTGGAAGACAGCTTGATTTTTAAATTAATAACAAAGATGGGAATCTCGGGCGACCAGTTCCGTGATGAGGTGCAGCAGGCGATTGGAAAGCTGCCGAAGGTATCCGGCGGTCAGGTGTATTTCTCCAACGATGCCAACAAGGTGCTGGTGAACGCGGAGGACGAAGCCAAGGCGATGGGGGACGAGTATGTTTCCGTCGAGCACTTATTTCTGGCGATGTTAAAACAGCCGAATAAGGCGGTCAAGGAACTGTTCCGTCTCTACGGCATTACGAAAGAGAGCTTTTTGCAGGCGCTTTCGACAGTGCGCGGCAACCAGCGTGTTGTCAGCGATAATCCGGAGGCAACGTATGACACTTTAAATAAATACGGTTACGATCTGGTGGAACGTGCGAGAGATCAGAAGCTCGATCCGGTCATCGGCCGTGACGGTGAGATCCGTAACGTGGTTATGATTCTCTCCAGAAAGACGAAAAACAACCCGGTTCTGATTGGTGAACCTGGCGTCGGTAAGACAGCCGTT
>ERZ773239.2287-NODE-2287-length-11453-cov-2.887085_pt1 | contig 11453 bp, 8 predicted proteins | sample MGYA00580521_ERZ773239 | MGnify/ENA primary metagenome ERZ773239 (study PRJEB29015, sample SAMEA2737801) | human gut metagenome | biome: human gut; feature: human-associated habitat; material: faeces | place: China | collected 2012 ... | reverse complement strand
CTACTCACCATTCTTCACGTACAGGAATAATTTCGACTTGAGCAGCTTCTTCGGCGTCGCCGAGATCTCGCATATCTCCTCGTATATGCGGTTGCACACGATAAAATACGCAGCCAGGGCAGTCAGCACATTCTTCTGATTTGCGCTCTGGAAATTGTACTTTCCCGTCTTCTCATTCTTCTCGCTTCTGGCATGTTTTACCAGGTTATAGTCATTCCACCAATCCGCGATCCTGCCATCCACAAATGCGCTGAACGGCTTCAACTCGATATCTTCAAATGTGTCTATCGTCCTCACTGCGTCAAGCCTGATAGCCGGGAATTTCCTAAGCACAGGAGTAAGCCTGTCATGTATATTGTACTTCTTCCTGTAATCGTCCTCCTCTACCATCTTGCAATATATCTCAATCAGAGAATCAATATTGCTGCAGATGTTCAGAAACATATTTATGTATCTGCTTGAAAATGTCGGGAAGTTGCTCTTGTGAATGTCCACATACTCCGAACTGATCCTGACATCCTTCTCAATGATCTGGTATTGCTTCCAGAAAATGTTCAGAAATTCCTTCTCAGTTATGACAACTCTGGTCTTCTTCACCAGAACATTTACCCACAAATGTCCCTGACCTGTCCTGTCAGTTCTCACATCCTGACTCGTCCACACATCCTCCAGCGATGCGCCTGAAACCAACGCCACCATATCGCAGACCCGGGCCTCCGTATAATTGGCAAATGTCCTTCCATCATCCCGTGTCTGTACACTCTTACCATACTTCCACGAAGCATACAACACTCCACCAACCTTAAGCGACTTCACAGCCTTCTCGAGGATCTTGTGCATATCACTCTTTGCAACATGAAGCAACGAAGCACACGCCCACACAGCGTCAAATTCATTCTCATAATTCATGTCCTCAATGCGCATATGTACAGCCGCTTTTCCCGTCAGCTCCTGAGTTTTCCTGCACATAGCCTCAGACGCATCCAGAGATACAACCTTGTATCCCTTGTCCAGAAAATATTTGCTGTCACGGCCACTGCCGCAGCCCAGATCAAGGATCCTGCTGCCCGGCTTGAGATTTTCCTCAAAACGCTGGTATATGTCCGACATGTCTGCATTTCTGGTTATCTCGGAATATCTGTCAGCATGTGTGTTGTAGTATTCTATTGTTCTGTTTGTATTTTTATCATCCATTAAAATCTGACCTCTTCCGGTTCGTTGGTGGTGAGGTTTCGAATCCCCCTCCACTTTCATATGTATCTACAGATTATTTGCCTTTCGCAGCAGCTTCACAAAAGACTCCGCAAATCTCTGGTCATCTTCATCGGTTCTCTTCCTCGGCCCTTTGATATGATTCCTGCTTGATGCCCTTCTCGCCTTTTTATTCAAATGTCTCTCCATAAGCATCTGATCGATATTCTCATTTGTATACCATTTGCCCGATTGGTGTATCGCAAATGCACCTTTTCCCAGCGCCATCGCCGCCACGCCATAATCCTGAGTAACAACTATATCACCTCTATGGCAAATGCTTATCAGCTTGTAATCCACCGCATCCGCTCCGGCACCGACCACGATAACCTCGCTGTAATCAGATGTGAGGACATGGTTCGTATCGCATAAAAGCGTTACCGAGATGTTGTATTTTGTTGCTATGTCTTCAACTATATCAACCACCGGACACGCGTCAGCATCAACAAATATCTTCATTGACCTAGTCCTTTCTCGTGCTGTCTCTACAGCAACGACTTTAATTTAGACGCCTCCTCTTCTGTAAGTGTCACACCCTTACCCATCTTCTCATGCTCCGGTGCCCACTCTCTGATATCATACTTTGGTGTGCCACCGTTCCACGATATCTTATTAAGTTCCTTAGTCCATCCCTTTGCACTTTCCGAGATCACTCCTATGTGCTCCACTATTTCGTATTTAAAATCTGCCATTTTTTATGTATCTCCTTTATCCTTTAAAGATAAAGCCCGTCACAACTCTTTGTTTGATGTGATGGGCCGTTGTTAATCATTATATCTGTTTTTATGAGGCTTTTCAATGATGCTATATCCTCAGAGACGTGGGATTACAATTATTGGAGCGAAGAAAATAATTCTTGATCTATCATGTCCATTGACTTCATCTTTGACAACCACTCATCTGGTATACCTTCAAGTCCATACATGATTCCCGCAAGTCCCCCGGCTACCGCTGCCGTAGTATCTGTATCGCTGCCCAGATTCACCGCCTTGAGCACACAATCCCTGTAGTTATCCGTCGTAAGCAGGCACCACATAGCCGCCACAAATGTATCAACCACATAGCCTGAAGATCCCATGCCATCACTTCTCAACACATTTTCAATACCGATAGCTCCCGACAACTTTGAATTGCCCGGCACATGTCTCTTTATCGACTCTGCAAGTGACACACCATTTACAAGATCAATGGCAATCCTGACATAACACACACAGGCAAGCTTTGACAAGCTGTGTGCATGTGTTATAGCTGACACAGCTTCTATCTCCGCATCCGTTATCCCTTCAACAAATGCCAACGGAATGATTCTCATGAGTGAACCATTGCCATTGGACCACTCGTCATCACAACCTCTTCCAGATCTGATAGCCGCAGCGCACGTATTTCCGCAGTCAAACACTTCTCCAAACGGTGTATACGCTCCTTCTTTTAGCCATCTGCGGAATCTGTCTCTGATATCATCCACGTCAACTCTGCCACACGCTTTGATACTGGCGCAAGTGGCAAGCGCCATACTTGTATCATCCGACCAGGTTCCCTCCGGCTGATTGTGCGTACCATAGCCTATCATATCTGTGCACTCAAATGTCCCTCTGCCCCAGAATTCGTATGGAACTCCAACAGCATCACCTACCGCCAAGCCGTAGATGGCGGCTTTTAAAGTGTTTGTCTTGTCATTCATATCGCTTTCTCCCATCATATAGCATCATTGCATTTTTGTCCTTTATCACGTCAATATATCCACCAGTTATAACTTCTGCAGGCAAAGCCACTACTGCTATCCCCACTATAGATGATACCATACTTACCAGCTTACCGAATACTGTAACTGGATAAATATCTCCATATCCAAGGCAATAAATGTTATTTATCTATTGGTCTTGTAAATTTGCACTTCGGATATGCGCTACATCCCCAGAACGCGCCATATTTGCCATTTCGTTTCACAAGATCACTACCACAAAACGGACACTTTGTCTTAATATTTTCAATATGCTGTTTCTTTTCAGCGGTGCTCTTATTGGTCAGATTTGTCAGCTTGTCCTTCATCGCCACTATCTCATCATGAGTATACTTAACTGACATACCGTTAAGCTGAGATCGCAATCTATTAAGCATATGTGGTCTACGCACTATTATAACATCCGATGTATCTGGCGGTACTTTCTTCAATGTACACCTCTCAGAAAATACTATGTACGACATAAATTCTGACACTGGCTTTCCCATATATTCTGCCAACGCCTTTATATGTGTCCTGTTCTGCTTTATTGGATTATAAAACTTATGTTTCTCCCCATTCGGAAAGCTCTGTGTCCAGTTCAACTGATTGCAATCGCCAAATATCCACCCGCTGTAATTCTTACTCTCGATTACAAATATGCCCTTCTCATGTATCATCAACATATCTATTTCCGTAGTCTTGCTGCCTGTCGGAACATAAACATTCTTGAGGACAACAAGATCACCAGCTATGTTGTCATGTGTAAGTGCATATTCTGTTAAATACTCACCATACTGCCCTACATTTCTGTAATGCAGGAGTGAGGTTATTATGCCTGGCTGTTCGCCTTTTAGTATTTCTAATAATCCCATTTTACCTACAACTCCCTAATTGCATCAGCAGTTAATTCTGCTCTAGAAATGCACTTTATCGTTTGCTTATAAATATAACTACTAATAAGAGGCTCACTCACAATAAATATACCTTTAACTTTCCACTCTCTATCATCTAATTTATATACCGCCTTAATATCCGATAAATGATTTTCTATCCACTCAACTCTACGCCGATGTTTTGTAGCAAAACACAATTTATTTTCATTATCCACAAACATTTTCATATATTCTTGTTGTATTTCATATGGATTCCTAGAGAAATGAAAATCTTTTACTTCAGCAACAATTATCGTATGTTTTTTATCATCAATAATCAAAATATCTATGTCTCCTAAATCATTTCCATTAGGTTGCGATATTTTCTTTCCATTAATCTTTTTAATATTGGCATATAATTCAAACTCATTAAAATCGTTAATAATATTGAAAATCATTTTATTAAATGCTTCTCCTCTATCATAACTTATCTTACCTATTAAAGCCCTTAACTCATCACTTTCCGCCTTAAACTTGCCCGTAATAATCAAATTACTCACATATTCCATCATAAGATAAAGTTGCCTATTTCCCCATATCAACATATTATCTCTTTTCATTACAGGTCTTCTATTAAAAGAATATCTTCTATTAAATCTCCAAGGATACGTTTCCCATGGCTTGTATTTTGATGGTAATTTTAAATAATTATCGCGTGAACTATATGTAATATCCTCTAACACCTTACCTATCAAAACACAGCTTAAGTCTTTGTCTTTAAGCATTAGTTCATGTTTTAGTTTTGTTTCATCAATGCAAATTACATCATTGTTATTAAACACAATCATTGCTGTAACAACTTGAACAAACTCAGAATATTTATACCCAAACTCGCACATAAATGCGCTTTCTAAATTAGCATAATAATCTTTTAATTCCAATTTATAATTATGTCTCAATAAGCCTGAAGAATTAAATTTCAACTGTCGACGCCTATAAATATCTCCATATGTATACATCTCTATAAACTCATCCTTTTTTAATCCTATTCTTCGTGACTTTAAAAATTCAATTGGTGTATTAAATATTTTGTAAGTAAATAAATCCCCTTTGTATGCCCATTCTATTATCATGGAACAAATAGCAAGCAACTCTTCATATTGTCCAACCCCTAAGTGCTTATTTCCTTTCGGGGGACATGCTGTAATATATTCCGCAAGAAACTTTAGTGCTATTGACGTTTTATTTAGCTCATTATATTTCTCAATATATCTATCTTCTCTTTCCGGATAACATTCTATTTCCGAGTAAAATCCCCTCTCAGCAACAGATAATTCATATATTGTATCTTCTATATCAAAGCAAATAACTTCCAATATGTTATCACCAGAAAGCATAGCAACCCTTGTCTGTAAACGATCATATAGCCATGCTACCACCTCTTTTGAAACTTTATTTCTATCTTCATCCTGTACTATTCCTATATTCCATCTACCACTATTTAATAATTCTTTACCAACAAGCCCAGAAAGATAGTCTTCATCTTCCTTGTGAACTTTTCGTTTATTACCCATTTCAATTGGTTTTAAATATGGTTTACTAGTATAATCAAAAGAATAAAATTTTTTCTTTAAAGGATTAGCAAATATTCTGTCGAGTTCTTTGGCAAACTCAATTCTTTCACTAGAAAAATCATTAAAAATATTCAATAAATAACTACACAATAATTTCTCTTGTATATTATTGCTTTGATTCATATTTCCAAATGCCTCTGGTTGCCATTTCAATTTTATTTTATTACATTCCACATCTTTCAATATGCAATCTTCAAAAGAAACAGCATTTTCTCTCTCATAATAATATTCTTCTACCATATCAAAAAGAGCGATTTGAATTACATAACACCTGTATGGCAAATGTAACTGTTCCATAATATCTTTACATTCAGAAAGCCAATAAGCTATAACATCTGCTATAGAAAAATATATATTCAATTGCTTATAATTTTTTATCTCCTCTGTCGTGATCCAAATAGACAGATTTTCAAATTGAATATATAATGCAACATTCTTTTTTATAAACAAGTCGCTTTCTATATAAATATTTCTTAATTGATCTTCGCATATAATCTCAGTTTTTTCTCCACACATATACGAGTCAACAACCATCCTATTTTCCTCAATTAATGCTTCTGTAATATATTCTATTGAATCCCCAGCTCCAATATATATTTCTTTCTCATACGGATCAACATCATCAGAAATATAAAAAGAATAATCGTTGCTAGTATATAGGCACATCGAATTTAACTCAGATATTAGCCCTGGCACAATCATATTCAATTGACTTTTTGCACGTATATATCTTGGTAAAAAACCTGTTGATTTTCTTTCTTTTATCTTTATACAAATTAATTCGAACGGATTTAAATGAATCGGTTTATACACAAATGGATAATGCGTCAAGCTAACCCCCATCGCTCTTCCAAATCCTGCAATAATAACAACACAATACCAATCTTCCTTAGGTATTTTTACGTTTTCAGCCAAATAATCCATTCTATTTTGAAATAATTTAGTATGCCTATCGTCTGGATATTTGCTATGCATTCCGTTTTTAGGATATCCAGCTCCATCATCACACAAAAGAATAACTAACATGAGCTGATTATTATACACTGTAGTAATCATCTCTTTATAATAATCATTAATTACACAGTTTATACCTAACTCTTTTTCATCTACTTTTCTATGTCCAAGAGATTTTAGTGTTTTCCCAGTCTCTAACCATATATATTCATTGTATCTTTTCAACATTTTTTCTTTTATTCCAAATGCTACAGACCATTCTACAATTTTATAAAATGAAAACATCGGTAACAATGAAACATTAAGAATAATCAGTTGCCCACTCCGTTCATCAAGCAAAAACGGCTTTGTATAAAATTCTCTATATCGTGCCCACCAAATTCTATAACAATTTCAGAAAAATCAAAAATTCCATCAATAAAATTAATCACTTTGTCTACCGGCAATTTTATAAGTTCTGCATAATCTGATACTATATCTGATGCTGGCAAAATAATGCGCTTCCCCTCATCATATTTAATATCTGCAAGACTAATAAACAGTTTCTTTGCTATTTCTTCTGATATCCCCAAAACAAACGATAATAACTTGTAACTTTTTATCAAGAATTCATTCGGATAATCATTTTTATATTGAAATAATATTCTAATCAAAACTTGTAAATTATAAGCAGGTGTATTATCAATTCCATTGAACACTCTGTAGTTATTTCCTCCAAACATTATATTTTGTATAAACGTGTTCTCACAAGGATCAATACTAGCACTCAAAAATGTATCGTTTAATTCATTTATTATATTTCTAAATTTACCTGAACTCATTTTAGCAGTTGATGTATATATTATCTTTTCACGTTCAATAATATATTGCTGTAATGCATCTAGCAAAACTGATTTATTCTGATTTTCTGGTATTAAATTCAACCCTGCTACTCTAGAAATAAAATCATAAACATCATAATTTGAAACAATATCTACCAATTTACTTATAGTATCTTTAGTTAGGTCATTCTCATAGTTTATATCCATTAAATCCCATCTCCTCATATAAATAAAACATATCATTTACTCACATCGTATTTATTGTTTTTCTCCTCCGCAACCATACCAATCTCGCCGCGTCTCTCACCATACACAACCTTCTGTGTGCCACCTATACTCATAGCTCCACCGACACCATAATACTTCTCAAAGAACTGTTTCAGTTTTTCTATGACCGCCTGTTTCTTCTTGTCACGTCCACTTCCTCCAAATCTTGAAACTGGTGGCATAAGCTTGTCTATGTCAGTTCCGGCAGTTCTGATTTCTCCATCGCGGAATGCATTTTCTATATAACGTCTTGTGTTCTCTGGATTCAGGCGCTCTTCGGATATGAGCTGAGCAAGATCATTTTCACGCTGCTCTACAACAAACTCCCGCCATTCAGCCATTACATCCTCTACATCATTGATTCCTGCAATGAAACTTTCTATCAGTGCTTTCTTACTGCGGAGTTCTGGACTTGCCTCAACTGCTCGCTTAATAGTTATGAGAACTTCCTTATCCTCGCAATGTGTATCATGATATTTTTTTACAAGCATGAGTATATAATCTATGTTGATTTCTATTTGCTTTATAAGCTCAACCTCAAATACAATGTCGTCCGTTATATCTGTACTTTCATTATTCTCTCTCTTGCGTCTCCATTCATCGCGCAGATCCTGATAACGTCCAAGATAATCCTGCAAATCACGTTCAGAAATAAGTTCATTTCCTTTGTACTCGTCAAATGACAACAGAAGATTTCTCATTCTCAGGAATGCACCAAATAACGCAATAAAGGCTTTCTGATTCTGCTCACCTATTATTTGTGGATCCATAAGTGGGAATTTCTCCTTAAGCTCCTCTACCATATCTACATATCCTGGCATATGCTCGCCGTCAACTGACTCATATCCGTAATAATAATCTTTGAAACTCTGAAGAAGAACTATTCCACCTGCATTTTTATCACCAAACAGTGATATTGCGCTGTCCACTCTCTTCTGAAGATTTCTAAAGCAGACGATATTCCCAAATGTCTTTATAGAGTTTAATATACGATTTGTCCTGCTGAATGCCTGGATCAAACCATGCATCTTCAGATTTTTATCAACCCATAAGGTATTCAGTGTTGTTGCATCAAATCCCGTAAGGAACATATTTACAACAATCAACAAATCTATCTCCTTATTCTTCATTCTGAGCGATACGTCCTTATAATAATTCTGGAATCTATCACCGTCGGTTGAATAATTTGTATGGAATATCTTATTATAGTCATCTATTGCACCATCCAAGAAGTCCCTCGCAGTCTGGTCAAGAGCCGTTGTATCCTCCGGATTCTCTTCGTCAAGAAGGCCATCCACTTCCTCTTCATTTGCCGCATAACTGAAGATAGTTGCAATACGCAAATGCTTTGTCGGATCAAGTTCCATCTGGCGTTTGAACTCCTGATAATACAGTTTTGCCATAGGAACAGAAGCTACTGCAAATATGGAATTAAATCCACTAAGTCTCTGCGACCTTTTGATTTCTTCAACTGCACCTCTCTCAGCAGACGCAACCTCCTGTATATTCGTCAGAGTATTGTATATGTATGTCTTGTCACCCCTATATGTCTTCTGATCAAAATGATCTAATATATACTTTGTAACCAACTCTATTCTCTTCGGCGCCATCATAGCTTTTTCACGGTTGATATCCCATACCATCTCATCTGTGATTTCTTCATCCACATCCATTGTCTTTATATAATCAACTCTGAACGGCAATACATTATTGTCATTGATGGCATCAACTATAGTGTAGGCATGCAACTGATCTCCAAATGTCTGAGCAGTTGTAAAAAACTCTGGATTCTTTGCTTTCCCTGAATTAACCGAAAATATCGGTGTACCCGTAAACCCAAACAAGTGGTATCTCTTGAAATTCTTAACTATTGCTGTATGCATATCGCCAAACTGACTTCTATGACATTCATCAAATATGATAACCACATGCCTGTCATAAACTTCATGTCCAGGATTTTTCTTGATAAATGTCGCCAGTTTCTGAATAGTCGTGATTATTATGTGCGCATTATTATCCTCAAGCTGTCTTTTCAGGATACGTGTAGAACTGTTACTATTTGCAGCTCCCTTCTCGAATCTGTCGTACTCCTTCATAGTCTGGTAATCCAGATCCTTACGGTCAACGACAAATAAAACTTTATCTATATACGAAAGCTGTGACGCCAATCTTGCAGTCTTAAAAGATGTGAGTGTTTTCCCTGATCCCGTAGTATGCCAAATATATCCTCCACCAGCTACACTTCCATACTTTTTATAGTTATTAGCTATTTCTATTCGGTTCAATATTCTCTCTGTCGCCGTTATCTGATACGGACGCATTACCATGAGTATGTTTTCCGATGTGAATATACAATACTTTGTAAGTATGTTAAGCAACGTATGCTTTGCAAAGAAAGTCTTTGTAAAGTCAACCAGATCCGGGATCACTCTGTTATTTGCATCTGCCCAGAAACAGGTAAATTCAAAGCTATTACTTGTTTTTCCGCGTTTTGTATTGCCAGCCTTAGCATCCCTTATGGCATTATCACGCGTGCTATTTGAATAATATTTGGTATTTGTTCCGTTTGAAATTACAAAGATCTGGACATACTCAAAAAGCCCATTGCCTGCCCAGAAAGAATCTCTCTTATATCGATTAATCTGATTGAATGCCTCTCGTATCTGAACGCCCCTTCGTTTAAGCTCAACATGAACAAGTGGCAGTCCATTGACAAGAACTGTCACATCATATCTGTTATCATGTTTTGCCCCATCCTGAAGCCCCATCACATACTGATTTATAACTTGTAACCTATTATTGTGGATATTAGTCTTGTCAATAAGCGAAATATTCTTAGTTGAGCCGTCATCCCGCTTAAGAACCTTTCTATAATCTTCCTGAATATTACGTGTCTTGTCCTGCAAACTAAAGTTTGGATTTGCAATATCATTATTGAAGAAATATGTCCACTCTTTATCTGTGAAATCATAATTGTTGAGTTCCTGCAGCCTCTCACGAAGATTACTTATCATATCCCGCTCGGTATGTAATGGCAGATATTCATACCCCTGCTCGCAGAGCATCCTTATAAACTCCTGCTCCAACTCTGCCTCGCTCTGATAACTATCAGAACGTCTTTTTACCGGTTCATATTCTGTAACAACTGTATTCTCCGATGTCTCCGCTACTATGTTAAAATATGACACTCCGTATCCCCCTTTGCCTCATCTTTAAGTACTTCAATATCATTCTTCAAGTTTATGATTAATTTCATTTTTTGAATGACAATAATATATCCCTATAATACTCATATTGTTTCTGACGTTTTTCTATTTCTGCAGGAAGCCCTGACTGCAAATCATTACAGATAACATCAAATTTATCAAGCAAATCTATGACCCGTCTTTGTTCATCTATTGATGGTATTTGTAATTCTAATGTTCGGACAATTTCTGCATTAAGATTCTGTATAGCCCCTCCAAATGATGCTTTTTTCTCCATTTCTTTCTGTAAACCATTAGAACTCAATAAATGATATAAATAATCTGGCACAAAATAATCTTCAAAATCACTAATGGACAACCAGCCATCATGAATACATCCGTCTATTTGTAAAATATATGGTCTTCCAAAACTCATTGAGTTTGATAGAATGAAATCTCCTTTTTTTACTTTTCTTGACTTTTCTGCACCTTCTATTGTTATTCTTTCTGCTGTCTGAGTAATATATTTTGTATTTATCCCAGCATCTCCAATTTTTATCCAATTAATACCTTGTTCACTAGATGTAATATACCTTTTGATTGGACGCGGTGACGCACCTCTTGTTATTGATGCTATATCCCCAAACTTAACAACAGCATATCCAAACACATACTGTAAAAGCTTAATTATGCTCTGTCTGTCTGTCTGTCTGTCTGTCTGTCTGTCTGTCTGTCTGTCTGTCTGT
>ERZ773239.2286-NODE-2286-length-11462-cov-40.075129_pt1 | contig 11462 bp, 12 predicted proteins | sample MGYA00580521_ERZ773239 | MGnify/ENA primary metagenome ERZ773239 (study PRJEB29015, sample SAMEA2737801) | human gut metagenome | biome: human gut; feature: human-associated habitat; material: faeces | place: China | collected 2012 ... | reverse complement strand
ATATTTGAATTTAGAAAACTTACAAAAATCATCTTGACAAACTCGTTCCCGAAGGCACAAATTACCGAGCCAAGACGAGGTTTGCCAAGTTCTATAACCTGCCAGAGCTGATGCAGATGTTCCGTGAGGTGGCGGATATTCAGACCGCCGATATGCTAAAGCTCCCCGTGCCAAAGGTCAATTACCACAATATTAAGACCAAGCCGAGCGAGATACAGACCGAGATGGTAGCTTCCCTTGCGAAGCGGGCTGAGAAAGTCAGGGCAAGGCTTGTCGAGCCGAACATCGACAATATGCTCAAGATAACCAATGACGGGCGGAAACTGGCTCTTGACCAGAGGATGATTGACCCGATGCTGCCAGATGACCCAGACAGTAAAGTCAATGCCTGCGTGGATAATGTGTACCGTATCTGGGAGGAACACGCCGATACCAAAGCGACACAGCTTGTGTTCTGCGACCTGTCCACCCCGAAAAATGACGGTACTTTCAATGTCTACGACGATATGAGGGAGAAGCTGATAGCCCGTGGTATCCCTGCGGAGCAGGTACGCTTTATTCACGAAGCGACCACCGATGCACAGAAAAAAGAGTTGTTCGGCAAGGTCAGAAGCGGCGAAGTTCGTGTGCTGTTCGGTTCTACTCCGAAGATGGGAGCAGGTACGAACGTGCAGGACAGGCTCATAGCAATCCATAACCTTGATTGTCCATGGCGTCCTTCCGACCTTGAACAAAGGCAGGGGCGTATCGAACGGCAGGGCAATATGTTCCCAGAGGTGGAGGTTTACCGCTATGTGACCGAGCAGACTTTTGATGCCTACCTCTATCAGTTGGTGGAGAGCAAACAGAAATTTATCAGCCAGATAATGACGAGTAAAAGCCCTGTCCGCTCTGCCGAAGATGTGGACGAGGTTGCCCTGTCCTTTGCGGAGGTTAAAATGCTTGCTACAGGCGATGCCCGTTTTAAGGAAAAGATGGATTTGGATATACAGGTTTCCAAGCTCCGAGTGTTAAAGCAGAGTTATCTTTCCGAGCATTACGACCTTGAGGATAGAGTGCTGAAATACTATCCTCAGACCATTAAGGAGTATGAGGGACGCATTGCAGGCTATGAAAATGATGTAGCTCTTGCCGAGCAGCACAAGCCGCAGGGCGAGGATAAGTTCTGCCCGATGACTCTAAAAGGCGTGACCTACACCGAAAAGGCAGACGCAGGCGAAATGCTTCTTGCAATCTGCAAGGATTATCCGATGTCCGCACCTACCGAAATCGGCAGCTACCGAGGTTTCCGAATGGAGATTTATTATGATACCGTCAATGCCCATTACTGTATGAACCTCTGCGGAAAGGCAAAGCATAAGATGGATTTAGGTGCTGATGCCCTCGGAAATCTGACCCGAATTGAGAACGAGCTGTCAAAGCTCCCCGCCAGACTGGAAGCTGCCAAGACCAAAAAGGCGGAAACTATCGCACAGCTTGAAACCGCAAAGGAGGAAATCAAGAAGCCCTTTGCCTTTGAAGATGAGCTGAAAGAAAAAACAGAACGGCTGAACGCTCTTAACATTGAGCTGAATCTGAATGAAAAAGATACTTCCGTTATGGATACCGAGCCAGAGCAGGCAGAAGAACAGCCCGAAAGAAAATGTGCAAGTCGGGAGAGATAATGTGGTTTGCATATTTGTATTGCTGATTTCTGGGAAGTATAATAGGTGTAGATTAGTAAATGTCGGAGGTGAAAGGTGTGCTTGATAATTTCAGATTTGAAACCTTTGTTGATGTGCATAGCAACATCTTTGCTGAATATCTAAGCTCCGTTATCGCAAAGCTGCCCAAAGAAAATCCAGAATACCGTTCCACAGAGGAAAGGATAGAGGAACTCTACAAGGAGTATCCCAAAGTGATGGCAGTTTTGGATACGGAAAAGCCGAGTGATTTATCCGAGCAGGAGTGTAAGGCTTTGATAGAAGTTTTGGAGCTTCGGAACAGGCTCAGCGATATGCAGCAGGAAGCAATCTATTTCAGAGGGTGCTATGACAGCGTTGGGTATCTCAAAAAGGCAGGAATTTTATAACCAAGAACGGCGGCATTGGCGTTGAGCTGATGCCGCTTTTACATAGGTAAAATGTAGAAATATTCATATTTACATGGTATAATTATAATAATATGTTATGTCTAATTCAAAGGAGAAATTATGAAACTGGTATCTTTTTCGGTTACAAATTACAGAAGTATTACAAAAGCACATAAAATTGCTATAGGTCAGTATACAGTTCTTTTGGGTAAAAACAATGAGGGAAAAAGTAATATATCGAACGCATTAAATTGTGCAATGAATATTCTACGGGCACATTCAAAAACTGTGAGAGCTCGTATGTCAAGGGAGTATGATTGGACAAGAGATTTTCCTATACAATTACAGAGTAGGAAGAATAATTTACAGTCTAGATTTAGATTAGAATTCTTTTTAAATGAAAATGAGCTTACAGAATTCTATCAAAAAGTTGGTTCAAGATTAAATGGAACAGTTACTATTGAAATAACCATTGGACCTAATAATTTGCCCGAAATAAAAGTACCAAAACGTGGGAAAAATGCTTCAACACTTACTCGCAAATCAGATATAGTTGCTAAATTTATATCCGAACGAATTTCCGTAAATTATATACCAGCAATTCGAACGGAGACATCAGCAATGCATGAGATTAGAGAGGCTGTAGTAGAACGACTTGAAGTTCTAGAAAAAAATACAGATTATCTTAAAGCAATGGATACAATAAATAGGTTGCAACAAAATGTTATGGATGAAATCGCAGCTAACATTAAGCAACCGCTACAGGAGTTTATGCCTAAAATAAAAGAAGTGAAATTACAGATTACAGATGAAAGAAGAAGAAATTACTTTAGAAGTGGTATAGATATCATTATTGATGATGGAAATCCTACTAATATTGAATTGAAGGGAGACGGAATAAAAAGCTTAACAGCAATTGCTCTGTTAAAAGAACATGCTTTGAAATCTGATACACCAGTTATTATTATTGAAGAACCAGAATCTCATCTACATCCAGAAGCTATAAATCAATTGAATGCTATAATTGAAAGTTTATCAGAGAATAATCAGGTTATTGTTACCACACACAATCCTTTATTTGTGGTGAGGGATAATATTTCAAGTAACATAATAATTGATAATGGGACAGCAAAACCTGCTAAAAATCTTAGAGAAGTAAGAGAGGTTTTAGGAATAAAAGAATCTGATAATTTGGTTAATTCTAAATATATTTTAGTTGTAGAAGGAGATGATGATAAAGAAGCATTGAAATATATATTACCGAAAATGAGTGAAAAAATAGGTAAAGCGATTAAACAAAATTTACTTACAATTCACGAATTAGGTGGGGCATCAAGTCTCAGTTATTCATTAAGCCTGTTAAAAAATATGCTGTGCTCGTATGTTGTTTTGTTAGATGATGATGATGCAGGAAGAAAAGCTTTTAACAAAGCAGATAAAGATAATCTAATTAAGGCAAAAGATGTTACTTTTACAACCTGTATAGGAATGACTGAAGCAGAGTTTGAAGATTGTCTAAAACCTACTGTATATCAGCAAAGAATAAAAGAAGAATTTGGATGCGACTTGTCTTTAATTCCTGATTTTAAAAAAAGTGGCAAGTGGTCTGATAGGGTTAAATCTTCGTTTAAAAAAATTGGAAAGCCATGGAGCGATACAATAGAAACTCATGTAAAAGCTTTGGTAGTAGAAGAAATTAAAAAGCAAAAAGAGATAGATGATATTTTAATTCCGCAAAAAAAAGATTTTTTAGACGGGCTTATTAGTAGTATTGAGAATATGATAACTGAATTTTAAGATGATTATTTACATAGCCGAGAGGTTTTCATTTAACGAAAGCCCCTCGGCTTTTTCTATTTCTGGAGGTGATTTTATCCATTGAGAACTAACCGACCCTATGTGCAGATTGACCCAGATGTGCTTGAACGGGTACGCCAGATTGACCTGTTATCCTATCTGCGTGAGTTTGAGCCGAGCAATCTCGTTAAGGTCAAAGGCACAAGCAATGTGTACTGTACCGCAGAACACGACAGCTTGAAGATTTCCAACGGCAAATGGTATTGGTGGTCGAGGGGTTTCGGCGGCTATTCTGCCCTCGATTATCTCATCAAGGTCAAGGAATATGACTTTGTGGAAGCCGTGGAAATTCTCACGGGACAGACGATGGCGGACTGGAAGCCACCCCCTACTCCCAAGAAAGATGAGCCGAAAGTTCTGCTTCTGCCGCCAAAAAATAAGGATTGTAACAGAGTGATACAGTATCTTTTCGGGCGTGGTATTGACTATCAGCTCATACAGGAGTGTATCTCAGATAGCACGCTTTATGAAAGTGCCGATTATCACAATGCTGTTTTTATCGGCAAAGACGAAAGCGGAACACCGAAATATGCCGCCCTGCGAGGCACTCTCGGCAGCACTTTCAAGCAGGACGCATCGGGCAGCGACAAGCGGTATTCGTTCCGACTTCTGGCAAAGAAGCCTGCGGATACCGTGCATTTATTTGAAGCTGCTATTGATTTACTGTCCTATGCCACTTATCTGAAATGCGAGGGCAAGGACTACAAATCGGAAAGTTTGCTCTCTTTATCGGGCGTGTATCAGCCAAAGAAAGAGATGAAGGACAGCAAAATCCCCATAGCTCTCACAACTTTTTTGAGTGCCAATCCACAAATTAAGACCATAGTTCTGCATCTGGATAATGATAAGGTAGGCAGGCTTTGTACCGCTACTTTGAAAGAACTGTTGCAGAAAGACTACAAAATCGTTGATGATCCACCGCCTGTCGGCAAGGACTTCAACGATTTTTTGTTGTCCTATCTGAAAATTGCAAGACCTATGCCCAAGCGTGAAAGGAGTGATGCCCGTTGATTGTATAGCAGTTTTTCCCCAGAAAGACACCGAAACCAAATCAAAATTTAGTGCTGAAAGCGAGGAATGAACCATTGAAAAAGTATGATGTAACCCTTACCGCCCATTATCGAAAGACCGTTTCCGTCTATGCAGAAAGCCCCGAACAGGCAAAGGAAAAAACAAAAATTATCCTGTTCGATACCGACCTTATCAACTTTACCGATGATGATTTTGTCTGCGGCGAAGCCGATATTACCGAGCAGAGAGAGGACGGGCTTGACGGTGCGGGCGAGAATACACCACAGGAAAATGAAGATTGTTCGGACTGCCCGTACTTCTGCCCTGTGTGCGGTGAGTGTATGTATGAGGACGATTGCGAAGAATGAGATGTCTTACCAAGCACTGAATTTGGTTAGCCAAATTCGCTTGTTAGGGGGCATCCCCCTAATACCCCGTGAGAACAGAAAGGAGTTAAAGAATGAGTGAGTTCTTATTTTTCATTATCGGCACAATGCTCGGCAGTCTGTTCGGCGTTGTGTGTATGTGCTGCTTGCAGATAAACAGGCTTTCCGAGAGAAAGGAAGTGGACAATGCGAAAAAGAAATGTGCAGATACTTTTCCGTCTGACTGAGGAGGAAGCCGAACACCTTAATGAGCTTGTGCGGAAATCGGGTCGCTCAAAAGAAGCTTTTTTAAGAGAAATGGTAAGGGGCTATCAGCTCTGCGAAAAGCCCGACTCAGAGTTCTATAAAATGATGCGTGAGCTGTCCGCCATTGGAAACCGTATCAATCAGCTTGCGGTTAAGGCAAACGCCCTCGGCTTTGTGGATACCCCGATGCTCCGTGAGGAAGCAAGGAAGTGGCACGAATTTCAGATTGACATTCGCAAAAGGTATCTGCTTCCACGCAGGTCATCGTAATGGCGGTCTGCGAGATATGGGATGTGCGTGGCAGGCTCGACCACCCAATCGACTATGCCGAAAATCCCGAAAAGACCGTCAACCCTAAATACACCGAAGCCGACCTGCAGGCGATGGTCGATGTAATGGAGTACGCTACTAATAAGAATAAGACCGAGCAGCGTTTCTTTGTCACAGGTGTAAATTGTGACCCGAACACTGCCAGAGATGAAATGATGATTGCCAAAGCACAATGGAACGATATGAGCGAGATTGTCTGCTACCACGGCTTTCAGAGCTTCAAGCACGGTGAGGTTACGCCAGAGCAGGCTCACGAAGTCGGCGTTAAACTTGCCGAGCGAATGTGGGGCGACAGATTTCAAGTCATCGTTGCCACTCACCTAAATACCGACTGCCTGCATAATCACTTTGTTGTGAACTCTGTTTCTTTTGCCGATGGTATGCACTATCACGACAACAAAGCAAATCTGCGGCTGCTCCGTCAGCGTTCCGATGAGCTTTGCCGTGAGTATGCCCTGTCCGTCATCGAACACCCAAGCGGCAAGAAAAAGCCCTACGCCCTTTACCAAGCCGAAAAGCAGGGGCGACCCACGAGGGATAATGTTGCCAGACAAGCGGTGGATGAAGCTATCAGCAAATCATTTACGCTGAAAGACTTTGACCGCCAGTTGGCAGAAATGGGCTACCGCATAAACTTTGACCCCAACCGCAAGTATTGGACGATTATCGGCAAGGGATGGCAAAGACCCAAGCGGCTTTATAAGCTCGGAGAGGAATACACCAATGACAGGATTATGGAGCGTATCAGCGAAAATTCCTATGCGGTCAAATTCCAGAGCTTCTCAGAGCCACAGCCGCAGGTCAAGGTCTATCGGGTCAAAGGTTCATTGAAGAACGCCAAGAAAATCGGCGGCTTGCGTGGGCTGTATCTCCATTACTGCTACAAGCTCGGTATCCTGCCAAAAGACAGAAAACAAAATTATGCACGGCTTCATTATCTCTTAAAGGACGACCTTATGAAGATGGAAGCTATCACACAGGAAACAAGGCTGCTTTGCCGCAATCACATTGATACGGCGGAGCAGCTTTGTTCATATAAAGGCTCTCTGGAAACGGAGATGTCTGCCCTGCTTCAGAAGCGAAAGGAGCTTTACTCCAAATCCCGCAGGACAAGCGGCGAAGAAAAGGAAGCGGTCAAGGCAGAGCTTTCCGATATTTCGGGGCGGCTGAAAATTATACGAAAGGAGGTCGGACTGTGCGAGGGCATTTCCGCCCGTAGTGATACCCTCAAGGAAAAATTGCAGACGATACGGGCAGACGAACACGAACAGCAAAGAAAGGAGCTGATGAAGAATGAACACAGGCGGCGAAGCGGCAGAACAAATCGTCCGAATGAGCTTGGAGGGCTTTGAGGTCGCTGCCAAAATTACAGGTGCAGGTGCGAAGAACATCGCTATCCTGTTGTATTCCATTCTTAAAGAAGAAAAGAAAACCAAAGGCAAAGCAAGGCTGACAAGTATGCTCCGTTCTGGCAAGGAGCTGAAAGTCTTTACCGTCAAAAGCGGTGACTTAAAGAAGTTCACGCAGGAAGCAAAAAAATACGGTGTGCTTTACTGCGTCCTCACGGACAGAAAAAACAAAGACCCAAATGCAGAGGTCGATGTCATCGCTCGTGCCGAGGACGCATCGAAAATCAGCCGTATTGTGGAACGCTTTAATCTTGCTTCGGTGGATACCGCTTCTATTGTGACGGAAGCCGAGAAATCCAAAGATGCAAAGGACGGTCAGCCAGAGCCAGATATTGGTGTGCAGGAAAAGGCGGAGAAAGATAAGCTGCTTGACGAGCTTATGGGCAAGCCTGTCCAGAAGGAGGAAAACGCACCAAACCCCTCGGTGGCAAAGACAGAAAAATCCCCTCAGTCCGAGCCTACCTCAGAGCAGCCAAAGAAATCCGCAGAGGGGGCTACTATGACTAAGGAGAAACCTTCTGTCAGAGAGGAACTGCGGAAAATCAAGGAGAGCCGCAAGGAGCAGAAAGCAGAGATTAACACTTCCGTCCTGGACAAAAGCGGAGCTTCCGACAGGGCGAAAAGTGCTAACGGGAAAACGGAGCATAAACAGCCCCAGAGAAAGAAAAAGAAACCAAAATCCAAAGAAACGAGGTAAACAGCTATGAGTATTTACGATGTATTCAGCGGCGGCAACAGACCTTTTGATAAAGAGGAATGGGCTGCCGCAAAGCAGGCACAGCGGAAAGAAGCCTATGAGCTGATTGACAATACCTGCTCTGAAATGATGGCAAGCGGCGACAGCTTCCGTCAGTATCTTAATGTGCAGGGTAGCTTTGACCGCTACTCCGTGGCTAACGCTATTCTGGTGTCAGCACAGATGCCCGAAGCAACGCAGCTTAAAGAGTACAGCAAATGGAAAGCGAACCGTGTCTATGTGAATAAGGACGCACAGAAAATTATTATCCTTGAGCCGAGCAAGGAATACACCCGTGAGGACGGGACAAAGGGCATCTCCTACAATGCCAAAGTGGTTTATGATATTTCCGAAACCTCGGCAAAGGACAGGCAGCAGGAACAGGAGCCGAAATCCATGCGTGAGCTTGTGTCGGCTCTGATTGATGCAAGCCCTGTACCCTGTGTACCCGTCGGTGAGCTTGAACTGCCTGCCTATTATGACAGCTCTCAGCAGACCATTTTTGTCAAGAAAGGGCTTTCCGAGGAAGTGCTGTTCGTGAGTATGGCAAAAGAAGTGTCGGCGGCGGTCTATGACTTTAAGTACAACGAGAGCCGTGATGCTTCCGACTTCAAATCTTTCTGCGTTGCCTATATGGTAAGCTCTCGTTACGGCGTGGATACCAAAGGTTTTGACTTTTCCAGACTTCCCAGTGAGTATGCGGAAATGGATACGCAGGCGTTCAAGGGAGAGCTTGGCACGATGCGTGATGTTCTGGGCGAAATCCAGAGCGATATGTATAAGAGTATGGAGAAAAACAAGCCTGCAAAGAACAAAGAGCAGGAACGCTAATCGGAGGTGCAGACTATGAGAGAGGAACGATACCATATCGCACTTGATAAGTACGATAAGAATATCGTCATCAACGCCTTAAACACCCTGCGTACACGGCAGTTACAGGAGGAACGCCCCACCGAGCCTGTTGACGAGCTGATAAGCAAGGTGGCACACGCTCCGACAAAAAAGGTTAAGGTCGTGCATTGCAGGTGCAATGAGGAACGATGACCAGAAAACGAGCCTAATCCTTTCTGTCTGCGGTATACTTCCTGTCGTATGGCTTGCCCTGCTGACAGCACCCTATGTCAGCGGCGGTCTTGTAGAGATTATCCGAGGTCTGCCTGTGGCGATGGGCAATCCGTTTGAAATAATGGTATCTGAGGACAGCGTAAAGACTGTCCTTATTTTTTTACTTGCCTACGCTATGGGCATCGGCGTTTATTTCTCTACACGCAGGAATTACCGCAGGCGTGAGGAACACGGCTCTGCGAAATGGGGCAACGCAGGTGCTTTGAATAAGAAGTACCGAGATAAAGACCCGTCAGCTAATAAGCTCTTGACCCAGAATGTCCGTATCGGGTTGGACGGGAAAAAGCACCGCAGGAATCTGAACATTTTAGTATGCGGTGGCTCTGGTGCGGGTAAAACAAGGTTTTTCTGCAAGCCAAATGCTATGCAGTGCAACACATCTTTTGTAATACTCGACCCAAAGGGCGAAATCGTCCGTGACATTGGCGGTCTATTGGAAAATAAAGGCTATGAGGTGCGTGTGCTTGACCTTATCAATATGCACCGCAGCCATTGTTACAATCCCTTTGTCTATCTGCGGAACGATAACGATGTTCAGAGGTTGGTAACAAACTTGTTTAAGGCGACCACGCCGAAAGGCTCACAGTCGCAAGACCCATTCTGGGATACGGCGGCGAGTATGCTGCTTCTGGCTCTGGTGTTCTATCTGAAATATGAAGCACCGCCAGACGAGCAGAATTTCCCGATGGTTATGGAGCTGCTCCGTGCAGGCGAAGTCCGAGAGGACGATGACAGCTATGTAAGCCCTCTGGATGAGCTGTTTGACCGTCTGGAAATGGTAAACCCAGAGCATATCGCCCTAAAGTATTACAGGGATTACCACTCTGGTAGTGCAAAGACCTTAAAGAGTATCCAGATAACCCTTGCCGCAAGGCTTGAAAAATTCAATCTGGAGAGCCTTGCAGGGCTTACCGCCACCGATGAGCTTGACCTGCCAAGTCTGGGAGAAAAGAAGGTCGCTCTGTTCGCTCTGATACCAGACAACGACACGAGCTTTAACTTCCTTGTCAGTATCCTTTATACCCAGCTCTTTCAACAGCTTTTTTATCTGGCAGATCACAAGTACGGCGGAAGCCTGCCTGTGCATTGCCATTTCATAATGGACGAATTTGCGAATGTTTCATTGCCTGATGACTTTGATAAAATCCTGTCCGTTATGCGTTCCAGAGGGGTATCGGTATCCATTATCCTGCAAAATCTGGCACAGCTCAAAGCCCTTTTTGAAAAGCAATGGGAAAGCATTGTCGGCAACTGCGATGAGTTTCTGTATCTGGGCGGCAACGAGCAAAGCACCCACAAATATGTGTCAGAGCTTTTGGGCAAGGAAACCATTGATACCAACACCTACGGGAAAAGCTCTGGGCGAAGTGGTAACTATTCAACAAATTATCAGATTTCGGGGCGTGAGCTGATGACCCCAGACGAAGTGCGTATGCTTAATAACCGCTACGCACTTCTTTTTGTGCGTGGAGAACGCCCCGTTATGGACTTCAAGTATGACATCTTGAAGCACCCGAATGTGAAGCTGACGGCTGACGGAGGGCAACCGCCGTATATCCACGGAGAGCCTACGCAGGCTGTCGCAACTCTTGTGTTTGACAGTGATATTCCAGATAACGCCGTGAGCATGAAAGCTGTCAGCACTTCCTATGAGCTTCTGTCCGATGAGGACTTGGAAGAAATATTCAATTTATAAGGAGGATTTACCCTATGAAACTTTTTAAGAAGAACGAGAACAAGAAAACCACGAAGCTGCCGATGACTGGAAAGGTTAAGAAAGGCTTTCGCTATTACTGTATGGCTGTTATGGCAATGACATTTGTGCTTGGTACTTCCGTAACCGCCTTTGCTGCCAATGACCCTATTCAGGTAGTCAACAATCTGTCCGATTTCATTTTCGGTCTGGTGAGGGCTGTCGGTATGATTATGCTCGGCTTTGGTATCGTGCAGATTGGTCTTTCCCTCAAATCCCACGACCCGTCCCAGAGAGCTAACGGATTTTTGACCCTTGCAGGCGGCGTTGTCATTACCTTCGCAAAGGAAATCTTGACTCTTATCACAGGCTAAGATAACAGACTGACACAAAAAGATAACGGGAGCAGATCCGCCGAGTGCGGAACTCGCTCCCGTTATCTAATATCATCAAGGAGGTGGTCAAATGTCTGATAACTGGGTGATACAGAATTTAGAGAACGCCCTAAACACTTGGAATGAGAAATTAGCCGAGATATGGCAACTCATTACCCAATCCCCAGAGAACTTTAAGGGCGGCACGATATGGAATGTCATCG
>ERZ773239.2285-NODE-2285-length-11475-cov-8.836165_pt1 | contig 11475 bp, 9 predicted proteins | sample MGYA00580521_ERZ773239 | MGnify/ENA primary metagenome ERZ773239 (study PRJEB29015, sample SAMEA2737801) | human gut metagenome | biome: human gut; feature: human-associated habitat; material: faeces | place: China | collected 2012 ... | reverse complement strand
ACTTCATCGAGCTGGAAGTCACCCAGACCGAGCCGGGTGTCAAGGGCAACACTGCTACCAACACCCTGAAGCCCGCTACCGTTGAGACTGGCGCCGAGATCCGTGTGCCTCTGTTCATCAACGAGGGCGATCACATCCGCATCGATACCCGCACCGGCGAGTATATGGAGCGCGTCTGATCATTTGTCGCATACCGGGCAGCGGGCAACCGTTTGCCCGGTTTTGTATTATAAGTTAGGAGGGCATTTCAGATGGAACTGAACAAGAAAGCAGCCTACCTGCAGGGCCTGGTGGACGGTCTGGGCGTGGATGAGAGCACCAAAGAGGGCAAGATCATCAAGGCCATGGCTGCACTGCTGGGCGAGATGGCCGATGCCATTGCCGCCATGGACGAGGATCTGACCCAAGCCTACGACCAGATCAACGATCTGAGCGAGGAGCTGGAGGATCTGGAGGCCGACCTGTACGAGGATGAGGATGCCGAGGACGAGGACGACGACGCAGCCGACGAGGATGAGGATGCGGGAGATGACGACATCGCCAGCGAGCCCTTCTACGAGGTAGCCTGCCCCGCCTGCGGCGAGACCGTCTACGTCAGCGAGGATGATCTGGATGCAGGCGAAGCTAACTGCGCCCACTGCGGCGTGACCTTTGAGGTCGCACTGGAAGGCGACGAGGACGAAGCCAAGGACGCCCCTGTGCAGTACGAGGTGACCTGCCCCGCCTGCGGAAAGACCGCCGTATTTGAGGAGGATGAGCTGCTGGACGGCGCACCCAAGTGCCCCAACTGCGGTGAGCCGCTGGACTTTGAGGTGACCGAGGAGTAAACGCTTCTTCATCGCCCGTGAAAAGGCAATTTTGGAAAATCCGCAGATTTTCCAAAATTGCAATCTAAAAAAGAAATTCCTATGAATATGGCCAAAGCGCACGCGAAGGCCATTCCAAATCGTCCCTGTAAAAACGCAATGCCGGGCAGTCCGCAGACTGTCCGGCATTGTTCATTTTAAATTGATTCAGCGGTTCTCGTTGGCCTTCTGCAGCCAGATGCCGCCGATGTCCAGCGCATTGTACAGGCCGTGCTTGGTGGTCTGACGCGCTACGCGCTCCTGCGGTGCCTTGGTGGTATCCGTAGAAAGCAGCATCAGGTGTACCTTGTCGGCTACCTGCTGCTCGCCCACCGGGGTGGTGGTCAAAATCTGCAGATACAGCACATAGGGATCGGTCATGCTGCCGTAATACAGCTCGTTGTCCTTGCGGACGAGGGGCTTGCCTTTATAAGTCAATTTCGGTGTATATGCCATCGTGAAAGCCTCCCTGTCGTTTGATTCATCTTAGTATAACACATCCTGCCTATGGGATGCAAGCGTTTGCAGCAGTGCTCTGTCGGTTTTGCACCAAAACAGCCCCGTACCGTGCAAAACCGACAGCACATTTTTGGCAAATGGGGTTTGCTGTTGGGTGCAGTTATGCTATACTATAAATAGAACAGCCCGCATTCCGGGCCGGAAGTGAGGGAACGACAATGGCAGATTATCAGGAATACCGGCGGCGCATCCTGCACCGGCGCTGGCGCAGGGTGTTTATCATCGTTGCTCTGCTGGCGCTTCTGGCTCTGCTGAGCGCCATCGGCATCCTGTGGAAGGTGCTGCACCGGGAGCGCGTGGATACCGCCCTGAGCCAGAACACCATTCTGCGGCAGGTGACCACGGACAACACATGGAACACGGTCAGCTATCCGCTGGCCCGGCAGCTGCGGGTACAGACACTGGAGGGCAGCACCGAGACCGCGCTGGACTTCCGCATGGCGGCGCTGCCGGCCAGTGCCCCGGTGGAAAAAAGCTGGTTTGCGCAGGCCAGCTTTGTGGGCGACAGCCTGACGCAGGGCTTGCAGATCTACGACACTGGTCTGCCCGGGGCGCAGTTCTGCGCCTATAAGGGGGTAGGCCCCAACGCCTTTGTCAACGGTACCAGCTGCAAGCGGGCGGACGGCGTGACGGAGATCCCGCTGGACGCGCTGACCGCGCAGCAGCCCAAGGCCGTCTATGTGCTGCTGGGCAGCAATGTGCTGGGGCAGGACACCGACTACACCAGCTTTCTGACCTACTACCGTTTGATGCTGGATATGATCAGTCAGGCGCTGCCGGATACAAAGATCTATGTGCAGTCCATCACGCCGGTGCGGCCGGAGGTGAGCGCGCAGGCAAACCACGCAGGGCTGAACCGGGACCGCCTGTGCCACATTAACAACGAACTTGCCGCCATTGCACTGGAAAAGAACTGCTATTTCCTCAACCTTTGGGAGGTGCTGGCAGACGAAAACGGCGACCTGATCGAAAGCTACGCCCAGCCGGACGGCTACCATATCAAGCCGGAGGGCTACGCTGTATGGGTGGACTACCTTTGCAGCCACACCATGGAGTAAAAGCACAAAAGGCGCTGTCCTTGCGGACAGCGCCTTTTGTGTTTTTCAGGCTTTTTATCAGAACAGGCCGGTGATCTTGCCGTCGGCGTCTACATCGATGTTCACGGCGGCGGGCTTTTTGGGCAGGCCGGGCATGGTCATGATGTTGCCGCAGATGACGACCACAAAGCCAGCACCGGCGGCCAGACGCACCTCGCGCACCTCCATGGTAAAGCCGGTGGGTGCACCGGTCAGCTTGGCGTTGTCGCTGAAGCTGTACTGGGTCTTGGCAATGCAGACGGGCAGGTTGCCGTAGCCCATCTCGGTCAGCTCGGCCAGCGTCTTGCTGGCAGCGGCGCTGTAATTCACGCCATCGGCGCGGTAGATCTTGGTGGCAATGGCGTTGATCTTGTCCTTCAGGGGCATCTCCAGCGGGTAGGTGTACTGGATGGGACGATCCTCCAGAATCTCAAGCACCTTCTCAGCCAGTGCCTTGCCGCCCTCGCCGCCCTTGGCGAATACCTCACTCAGCACGCAGGGCACGCCCTGCTCGGCGCAGACTTGCTCCACATAAGCCTGCTCCTCGGCGGTGTCGGTGGGGAAGGCATTGATAGCCACCACCACCGGCAGACCGAAGCCGTTTTTCAGGTTGTCGATGTGGCGGATCAGGTTGGAAGCACCGGCCTTGACGGCCTCGAGGTTGGGCTGGTTCAGGTCTGCCTTGGCTACGCCGCCGTGGCTCTTGAGGGCGCGCACGGTAGCCACCAGCACACAGGCAGAGGGGGCAATACCGGCATAGCGGCACTTGATATCCAAGAATTTCTCCGCACCCAGATCAGCGCCGAAGCCGGCCTCGGTAATGGTGTAGTCTGCCAGCGAGAGGCTGAGCTTGGTGGCCAGCACGCTGTTGCAGCCGTGGGCAATATTGGCAAAGGGGCCGCCGTGGATGATGGCGGGGTTGTTTTCCAGCGTCTGCACAAGGTTCGGGTCCAGTGCATCCTTCAGCAGGGCGGTCATGGCACCGGCTGCGCCGATCTCACCGGCGGTCACCGGCTTGCCGTCGTAGGTGTAGGCGCATACGATGCGGGACAGCCGCTCCTTCAGGTCGGAGATGCTGGTGGCAAGGCAGAAGATGGCCATGACCTCGCTGGCCACGGTAATGTCAAAACCGTCCTCGCGGGGGGTGCCGTTCACCTTGCCGCCCAGACCGTCCACGATGAACCGCAGCTGCCGGTCGTTCATGTCCATGCAGCGCTTCCAGGTGATGCGGCGGGGATCGATATTCAGCGGGTTGCCCTGCTGGATGCTGTTGTCGATCATGGCAGCCAGCAGGTTGTTGGCGGTGCCAATGGCGTGCAGGTCACCGGTAAAGTGCAGGTTGATATCCTCCATGGGCACCACCTGTGCGTAGCCGCCGCCGGCAGCGCCGCCCTTTACGCCGAACACGGGGCCAAGGCTGGGCTCGCGCAGGCAGAGCATGGTCTTTTTGCCCAGTGCGTTCATGGCGTCGGCCAGACCTACGCTGGTAGTAGTTTTGCCCTCACCGGCAGGGGTGGGGCTGATGGCGGTGACAAGGATCAGCTTGCCCTGCTTTTTGGCGTTGTGGATCAGCCGGTGGTCGATCTTGGCCTTGTAGCGGCCATAGGGGATCACACTTTCCTCCTCCAGACCCAGCTGGGCGGCGATCTGGGTGATGGGCTTCATTCTGGCTTCCTGCGCGATCTCGATATCGGTCTTCATACAGACATCCTCCTTGATAGCAAAAAAGGGCAGCTTTGCGCAGCAATTGCGCAAGGCTGCCCAGACGGTCGGCATTGACATCCCATGCACCCCTGCACTGTGGTGCTCCACAAGGTTCCGTCAGCAGGGATGCGGTCTATGCTGTAAAGATAGCACACCACCGGGGTGTTTGTCAAGGAGGTACAGTTACAAAAATCACCCATAAATGCATAAAATTTTTTGCGTTATCCAAGGGTTTGTGCTATACTTATTCTGGGTTATTATGAAAACAACGACAGAAAGCAGGAAATCCGTTTATGCTGCAAAATCCTCAGTTACATTATCTGGACAACGCGGCCACCACCATCGTAGCGCCGGAGGTGGCGGACGTCATCGACAAGGCCATGCGGGAGCACTGGGCAAACCCTTCCAGCCTGTACGGCCCGGGCGCGCGCAGTGAAGAAGCTCTGAACGCCGCTCGCGCCGCCGTAGCGCGCACGCTGGGCTGCAAAAGCCGGGAACTGTACTTTACCTCCTGCGGCAGTGAGAGCAACAATCTGGCGCTGCTGGGCGCGGTGCAGACCCGCACCTTCGGCAAGGGCATCGTGGTATCCGGCTTCGAGCACCCCAGTGTGCAGCGGCCGCTGGAGCGTCTGGCAAAGCAGGGCTACGACGTTACCGTGGTAGCTCCCCGGGCAGACGGCACGCTGGACATTGACGCCATGCTGGAGCGGGTGGACAAGAACACCATCCTTGTGGCCTGTATGATGGTGAACAACGAGATCGGCACCCGCAACGATGTGGAGCGCCTTGCCGCCGAGGTCAAGCGCCGCAACAGCCGCACCATCGTCCATGTGGACGCGGTTCAGGCGTGGATGCGGGTGCCCATCAAACTGGACAACATCGACACGTTGTCGGTGAGCGGCCACAAGATCCACGCGCCCAAGGGCATCGGTGCGCTGTACCTGTCCGACCGGCTGGTGCAGGCCTTCCAGCCGCCGTATCTGGGCGGCGAGCAGGAGCGCGGCCTGCGCCCCGGCACCGAGAATCTGCCCTACGCGGTGGGTCTGGCTGCGGCGGCTTCCCGCCTTGCAAAGACCATGAAGAGCCGTGACACCGCCGTGCGGGCACTCAACCAGCGCCTGCGGGAGGGGCTGAAAGCCTTCCCCGAAGTGGTCATTAACAGCCCGGAAAACGCTGTGCCCGAGGTGCTGAACTTCAGCGAAAACTGCATCAAGAGCGAGACCATGCTGGCATGGCTGGCCGAGGCGCAGATCTATGTTTCGTCGGCCAGCGCCTGCGGGCGCGGTCAGCCCAGCCACACGCTGGCGGCCATGGGGCGCGACCCGCTGGCCATCGATACGGCCATCCGGGTGTCCTTCTGCGCCGACAACACCCCGGAGGATGTGGACGCCTTCCTCACCCGCTTCGAGGACGGCATGAAGCATCTGCAAAGAATCAGAAAATAATCAGGAGATACAACATTTATGCATGAAATTATCATGGGCTATCAGGGCGAAATGTCCCTCAAGGGCCTCAACCGCAACCAGTTCGAGTCGGCCATGATGAAGATCCTCCGCTACCGTCTCAAGACCGTGGGCAAGTTCAAGGTGTACTGCACCCAGTCCACCTTCTATATGGAACCCGAGGAAGAGGACGTGGACATGGACCTCGCCTTCGACCGGGTGAGCAAGGTGTTCGGCCTTGCCGCCCTCAGCCGCGCCGTGGTCTGCGACAAGGATTTTGACACCATCTGCCAGACCGCCGAGGACTATCTGGGTGCCAGCCTGCACGGCATCCGCACTTTCAAGGTGGAAGCCCGCCGCTCCGACAAGACCTACCCCATGACCAGCCCCGAACTGATGCGGGAGCTGGGCGCTTACCTGCTGGGCAAGCACAACTACCTGCGGGTGGACGTGCACAACCCGGACTTCAAGGTCATTGTGGAGATCCGCGACTACGGCGCATACATCCACGGCCCCAAGGTGCCCGGCGAGGGCGGTCTGCCCGTGGGCACCAGCGGCCGCGCCCTGAACATGCTGTCCGGCGGCATCGACAGCCCCGTGGCGGCCTACCGCATGGCAAAACGCGGTCTGGCGCTGGATCACATCCACTTTGCCTCCCCGCCGTACACCTCTGAGCGCGCCAAGCTCAAGGTGAAGGCGCTGGCCCAGCTGACCAGCATCTATACCGGCAGCTCCAACCTGTTCGTGGTGCCGTACACGAAACCTCAGGAGTACATCCGCGACAACGCCCCGGACGTGCTGTTCACCGTGCTGATGCGCCGCAGCATGATGCGCATCGCCAATGTCATCGCCAAAAAGCAGGGCTGCGAGGCCCTCGTCACCGGCGAGAGTCTGGCGCAGGTGGCCAGCCAGACCGTCAAGGCGCTGCAGTGCACCGACGCCGCGCAGGATCTGCCCATCCTGCGCCCGCTCATCGGCATGGACAAGACCGAGATCGTGGAGACGGCCCGCCACATCAACACCTTTGAGACCAGCATCCTGCCCTATGAGGACTGCTGCACCATCTTCACGCCCCCGCACCCGAAGATCCGCCCGGAGCTGGAAGAGATCCTCGAAGCCGAAGCCGCCATGCCCGGTCTTGCCGCGCTGGAAGCCGAAGCTGCCGAGAACGCCGAGCGCATCCGCATCCGTATCACCGATCAGGTAGAGTTCGAGGGGTGAAAAATCCATGACTGCAGAGATCATCAGCGTCGGCACCGAGCTGCTGCTTGGCAACATCCTCAACACCAACGCCCAGTATCTGAGCCGCGAGCTGGCGGCGCTGGGCATCACCGTCCAGCGGGAGAGCACCATCGGCGACAACCACGGCCGTCTGGCTGATTTCGTCAACGAAGCAAAGCAGAGGTGCGATCTGCTGGTGATTACCGGCGGGCTCGGCCCCACGGCGGACGACCTGACCAAGGAGACGGTGGCCGCCTGTTTCGGCGATACGCTGGCCTTTGACGAAGAAGAGTGGGACAAGATCGTCGCCTTCTTTACCCGTACCAGGCGGGAAGTGGCCCCCAACAACCGCAAGCAGGCCATGGTGCCGGTGCACGGCCACAAGGTCATCAACAACCACGGCACCGCCCCCGGCGCATGGCTCGAGCAGGACGGCCATTGCGCCGTGCTGATGCCCGGCGTGCCCCACGAGATGAAGGCCATGTGGGAGGAGAGCGTGCGCCCGCTGCTGCTGGCGCGCCAGAACTGCACCCTGCACTCGGTCACCCTGCGGGTGCTGGGCGGCGAGAGCGATATCGAATACCGCGTGCGGCACCTGCTGGAAAACGCGAACCCCACCGCCGCCATCTACTGCAAGACCGGTGAGTGCGAGATCCGCATCACCGCCCGGGCCGAAAACGACATCGAAGCCGAAAAAATGTGCCGCGCTTACGCCACAAAGTTCTATGATCTGCTGGGCGATGCGGTGTATGATGAGGATGTGGCCGGTCTGGAAGAAACGGTCGTCCACACGCTGCAGGAAAAAGACCTGACCATCGCCACGGCAGAAAGCTGCACCGGCGGTATGATCGCCCAGCGCATCACGAACGTGTCCGGTTCCAGCGAGGTGTTCGGCTTTGGCTTTGTCACATACTGGGAGCAGGCCAAGGCAAAGATGGTGGGCGTGGACCCGGCGGTCATTGCAAAGTACAACGTGGTGTCGGCCCCGGTGGCTGCGCAGATGGCACTGGGTGCCGCTGAGACGGCGGGCGCAGATATCGCCGTCAGCGTTACCGGCGTGGCAGGCCCTACCGGCGGCGATGCCGTCCGCCCTGTGGGCACGGTGTATCTGGGCGCTGCCCGGGGGGATACGGTCTGGGTGAAGAAGCTCTTTGTTTCCCGCCCTGACCGCGCTATGGTGCGCGCCCGCGCGGCGCAGGCGGCGCTGGAAATGGCGCTGCGTCTGGCACAGGGCAAGACCCCGGCAGGCACGCAGACGCTGGCAAAGAGCGCGCAGCACGACGATGCCGCGCTTGCCGCACTGGACGCTTTCTTCCTCAAGGCGGAATAAGTGCGGCCCCGGGCCGCGGGGGTGAAGCGGATTGAACCACGAAGAAAAAGCAGCCGCACCGGCGGTCTGCGTACTGCGCTTGTTCGGCGTTCCGGCAGAGCGCGTGCAGCTGGCAGCACAGGAGACCGGCCTTGCGGCGCAGTGCCGCGCACAGGGCGCAGAAACTTTGCTTGCGCTGCAGGCGGCAACGCCCGCCGGGCTGGACGCGGCAAAAAGGCAGCTGCACGCACAGTTTGCGGCGGAACTGTACGGGGAAGGGGAGACAACCCTCGTCCATGCCGCCGTGCAGGCGCTGGAAGCCCGCCGCCGGCTGCTGGTGTGCGCCGATGCCTCTGCGGGTGCGCTGCTGGAAACGCGGCTGGAAACCGTGGCCGCCGCCGAGCGGGTGTTCGACTTCGGTGCCATGAGCTACGCGGATGAAAAGACCCGGGCAAAGCTGGACGCAAAGACCCGCCGGGTCAAGGGCGGGGCGGCGGCCATGGCGCTTGCCCGCGTGCAGGCCGCGCAGCGCCTTTCCGGCGCGTCATATGCCGCCGGGTGCGTGGAACGCGCGGAGGATACGGTGCTGTTTCTTGGCGGTCGTAAGGGCTGCTGGGTGCGCACCGCGGCAAACAGCGACGCCCCGGCGCTCTGGCTGCTGGATATGACCCGCCGCGCCGCCCTCGGCCTGCCGCAGGCGGCGGGGACAAGCTGGCAAAAATACGGCAGGGCGGTCCCGGCAGATGTGCTGACGGTGCAGACCCTTCCGGACAAGCCGGAAAATACCGCTCCGGCAAAGCCGCCCCGCAAACGGCACAGGATGCGGAATGCCCTGATTTTTCTGCTGGTTCTGGCACTGGCCGCGTTTGCCGCCGCATGGCATTACACCGGCGGCGACCTGACCGCCCTGCCCCAGAGACTGCAGAGCCTTGGCGCCGACAGCCTGCCCCACGCGGGGGCAAAACTGATCTAAAAAAGACCCCGGAGGGTGCGAACCTTCCGGGATTTTTTGTTTATAAAGGCGATTTTTTAAAGATGCAGTGTGCTGCTCCGGACCCATCCGTGAAAAAGAACCTCCGAAAAATCCGCAGTTTTTTCGAAGGTTCAAATAAATAATAAATTTTCCGAATGGTTATGCCTTGTGGTCGCTCAGCCACCGCAGAGCCATATAGGTGTAGGCGGCAGAGCCTTCATAGAGGACGCTGTCGTCAAAGCGCACCTTGGGGTGGTGCTGGCCGTAGACATAGCCTTCCTTGGCGTTGCCCGCCGAGATGAACATGCTCACGGTGGGTACCTCGTGGCTGACGAAGGCAAAATCCTCGCTGCCGCCGCCGGGTTTGCCGCCGGTGATGGGGGTCATGTCCATAGCACCCCGGCCCAGCAGTTCGGTCATATAGGTCAAGGCGTTCTTTGCAAGGGGCGTGTCCACCACCATACAGGGGCAGTGGTCGCTGAACTCCACCTCGGCGGTGCAACGGTAAGCCGCCGCCACGCCCTGCGCGATCTCGGTCATGCGCTGGTGGATCTGCTCACTGACAGCTCCCTCGGGGTCCACCGTGCGGATGGTGCCCCACATGTCGGCGGAGTCCGGGATGACGTTGGACGCTTTGCCCGCCTCGAACCGGCCGGTGGTGAACACGCCGAACTTGGCAGGGTCCAGTTCGCGGCTGTTGATCTCCTGCAGGGCGATGTGGATGTGTGCCGCTGCGGTGATGGGGTCGATGCAGGCGTTGGGCATGGAGCCGTGGCCGCCCTTGCCGTGGACGGTGATGTGGTACTGCTCGCAGCTTGCCATGGTGATGCCGCCGCCCGGCACCAGCACCGTGCCCACCGGCAGCGGCATCCCGGCCAGAACGTGGAACATGACGGCGGCGTCCACTTTCGGGTTTTCCAGCAGGCCGTTGCTCAGCATGTCCAGCGAGCCTTGGAAAATTTCCTCAGCGGGCTGGAACTCCAGCTTCACGGTGCCTTCGATCTCGTCCTCATGCTCCTTGAGCAGCTTTGCTGCGCCCAGCATCATGGCGGTGTGCATATCGTGGCCGCAGCCGTGCATCTTGCCCGGCACCTCGGAAGCAAACTCCTCGCCGGATTCCTCCTGCAGGGGCAGGGCGTCCATGTCGCCGCGCAGCAGGATCACTTTGCCGGGCTTTTTGCCGCCCGCCAGCGCCAGCACGCCGCATTTGCCGCAGTCCTGCGGGGCATAGCCCATTTCAGTCAGGGCTTTTTTGACAAGAGCCTTGGTCTGGGGCAGGTCAAAGCCGACCTCGGGGTGACGGTGCAGGGTGCACCGCCATTCACGCAGCTGGGGTTCCAGCTGCTTTGCCGTTTCCAGCAGTTTTTCCGGTGCGATCATAACAAAACCAACTCCCTCTTTTTATTATCAGGAAAACCCTCCCGGTCACTGCCTTGCAATGCCGCCCTTCCCACGGAAGAGTTTTTGAAAAAACGCTGCGGTTTCTGCAAAAACCTCGCCCATCGGGAGAGGTGGCACGGCGCCAGCCGTGACGGAGAGGGTTTTTCTTTCACTTAGTTTTCGTCGTGCGGGACGCCGTCCGGATGGTACTTGGCGCAGGTGCACTTTTTCCACTTCAGGCCGCTGCCGCAGGGGCAGGGGTCGTTGCGGCCGATCTTGATCACCCGCACCGGCTGGCCATGGACCGTGCCTTTGGCACCGGGGGCACCGTTGCCGGGCACAAAGCCTTCGCCGGTGGGCTTTGCCACCTGCTCGCGCTTGGGGGCGGCACCGGCCTGGCGCAGCTCGATGGTCAGCAGCATTTTGATGCTGGACTCGCGGATGGAATCCACCATCTGGTCAAACATATCAAAGCCCTCGATGCGGTATTCCACCACCGGGTCTTTCTGGCCGTAACCGCGCAGTGCAATGCCCTGACGCAGCTGGTCCATGTTGTCGATGTGGTCCATCCACATGCGGTCCACGCACTTGAGCAGGCAGATGCGTTCCAGTTCGCGCATGACGGGCGCACCATAACGCTGCTCCTTGTCGGCAAGGATCTTCATGCCGCGGTCATACAGCATGTCGGCAATGCCCTGACGGGAGATGCCGTCGAAGTCCGCTACGGTGTAGTGGAAATCTTCGTCGGTGGTCAGCCAGCCCTGATAGTGGCGGCGCAGAGCACCAAAGTCCCAGTCATCCTTCACGTCGCCGGCAAGGAATTGATCACAGCTGGAATCGATGTTCTCCCGCAGCATCTTGTGCATCTCGGCGCTGATGTCCTCGCCGTCCAGCACCTTGCGGCGCTGACCGTAGATGATCTCGCGCTGCTGGTTCATCACATCGTCGTATTTCAGCACGTTCTTGCGGATCTCGAAGTTGCGGCCTTCCAGCTTCTTCTGGGCGC
>ERZ773239.2268-NODE-2268-length-11531-cov-5.959219_pt1 | contig 11531 bp, 9 predicted proteins | sample MGYA00580521_ERZ773239 | MGnify/ENA primary metagenome ERZ773239 (study PRJEB29015, sample SAMEA2737801) | human gut metagenome | biome: human gut; feature: human-associated habitat; material: faeces | place: China | collected 2012 ... | reverse complement strand
TACGAAACGAATTCATAGCCATTGCAACTATATGTCGCCAAACGAATTCGAACGAGTGTATGAAAGAACGCACACTGAGGCTGAGCTTCTGGCAGGTTAAAATAGGGAGAAATTTCTTATTTTAACTTGTACTAAATCTTGACATAGGACCATGTCAGACATCACAAAGGCATAGGTGTCCTTGCCTTTATAATTGTATCGGCACTTTTCCAATTCTTCCGCAGATATGGTAAAGAAACATCTGACTGTTTCCAAATACACTTTTCCCTCATAGTCCGGCTTATACTTCTTTGCCAACCGCTTAATCGTTGCAAAAATATTATTCCTCTCATAAGTCAGTCTGGTTCTCTTAAAAACTGCCTTTTTCCCTCGCATATCCATGTAAACATTGTTCCCTATGGTTTTCCCGGCGAATGGTTCATACTCACCGATTCGCAACAGATAAGAAATCACCTGCAACAACTTCTCCTGCGAAGTAATTTCATTGTAGCTGTAATCACCAAAGCCTAACTGTTCAAACTGTAAAGGTGTGCTCCCTTTTTTAATCTCCCGTTCCATTACTCTGTCCACATCTCTCATTGACTCCATATATCTTTCTGCTCCTTCCTTCTGACAATAAAAGAGCAGCCATGTTCTGACTGCCCCACCTTTGGACAAAATGTCCAGAAGTTCTATATTTCCACTTTTGGACTTTTTGTCCAGAAGTGCCCTGTTACAATACTGATAAGCTCTCCTGCAATGCCAATTATCTTGAAAATCAGCACTACACCGCCGATTAAACCGCCTATGATACAATTCAGAGCAAGAACACCAATGCTCCCGCTGATACTGAAATTCTTGGGTATCAGCCACAGGCACATCCGGCGGATACCAAACGGGCACCCTGCAATAATCCAATATAAAAACCAGTCAAAGCCTTCTGCTTTATTGCATACCGGATAACAGGTCAGCATCCATACCGCAATTATCACTGCCGGAACAATGACCTTAAACAATACCCTTTTCATGCCATCCACCTCCATACATATCGTGCTGTACCTCCTGTTGGTAATAATGATTGATTGTGCTTGGCGCATTATAAAGCGTTGTCACCATAAGTAAAAAAGTCCCACCGGGTTGCGCATAAAAATCAGAGGCGTGGTGGGTTCTGTTAATATTATTGTACAGCATTCAATGTTACTGTCAAGATTTCTTTTGTAAAAAAATCAGCAGTCTTTTTATTTCTTGAAGTTGTGTTATCATTCATCAATTCTTAATTTTCAAAACAAATCTCTTGTCATTCCATACATCTTGTCTACCGATCCGATCTTCCAAAGGTGTAAATAAGGTGTAAATTCTACGTTTTCATCCAAGAAACCCAATAAAATCAGGGCTTTTCGCCCCATCCCTTAAACACTGCCGTGGCAGACGAATAGTACTTTTATCATGTAAATTTCTCCTTCATAATTTGATAAATACCGCGTAGTTTTGCTTGGTTTTGCAAGTTCTACGGGCCTTTTACAACCTCCACTAAAAATGTATGTAAAAATGCAAATTGTAGCAAAACTATGCAATACACAGACGTCAATCGTAGTAAAAACGTAGTAGAAAAATCATATTACTACTTCAGATCACTTGAATCCAACAACTCGTAATTACATTTCAACTTACTTTTCCACGCTTTCGTCTCTTCATTTTCATCTTTATTATAAACAAAAACGCGAACTAATTTTTTCTCATTTATCTTTTCAATAATACTTTCATCTCCAAAAGGGGACATCCCAAACACATCAAGCTCATCTACTGAATCTAGGTCTACATATAATTCTTTAGGTCTGTATAAAAACAAATCATCTGCAGGATACAATTTATCAGAGGGATATACACCTGTTACACAGATCAATTTATCTTTTTTCACAGCACTTGGTGAAAACACTAAATCATTGGGATAAAACTCTATTACATTATTTGTTTTTTTCATATAATCGACAGCCCTTGCATATTCCGCTAAATTCATCCTCCCTGAACTAACAAGTATTGCATTGTTCACGTTATCAAGTTTTGATAAATCAACTTTTCCATGTAAATGAACACATCGTTGTTCTTTATCCCAAAATTCAAAATAATTTAATGTAAATATGTAATCATAATTCTCTACAAATGGCATCTTACTTTTATCATATACTTGTCCGATTTTACCCTTCTTATCATAAAAAATGGATGTTATACAAATACAGGTTATCAAATCTTGCAGTCTGTATTCATCGTTATCTGTCCAACTCTGATTTTTATTTTCTTTTATGTACTTGTACAAAACACCCGCTAACGTCTCTATTCCCAACTCACTTATTGGCATCTCTGAATAATTCAAAAAATCTTCTTCTATTTGCACACCAAAAATATTATTAATGATAATTGAGTAAACTAATACGTTCTTTTTGAATCTGTCAGCAATATTTTTTACAGATAAATCCCATATACATAGACGTGAATTAATTCCATTACCTAGCAATAGTCCTCTAGCCATAATTAGTCATTTTCACCTCCTACGCCTAACCCTATAAGTGTTTTATTAATCTGAGAAAGCAAATATTCAATGGCATATTTTCTTGTAATGCTTTCAGCGATAACGTCTTCTTGATTATTTAATCTTTCTGCCAATAATTGTAATCCTTCAATATCATTCATATAAAAGTCTTTCACATTGCCCATATAATATATTACATTGAACGCATCTGCTATTTTATAGATTCCCTCTAAGTCACTGCTATTTATTAACTTTATTACCTTTTCTATATCTATGTATTCCATAAATGATTTACGCGTGCAATAATAATCTTCTCTCTTATGACAATGTTGTAAAAAAGCATCCGCATTATCATAAACTTTTTCTTCTTCTATCTCTCCTTTATCAAGGACTTCATTTCTCATTTTTCGACTTTCAGCAATAGGTTTATACATCTCCAAGTATTTATGTTTTTCATCTTCATCACTAAAAGAAATGGGCATTCTACTCTCATCTTGAACATGCATATCTTTTTCTACAAGGGATAACATGATTTTTTGAACCTCGTATACATCCCCTTTATATAATCCTAATTTATTAAAGAAAAGTAGTAACTCAATAATATTTGAATAAGCAGGATATGCATATTTGTCTTCTTTCAATTCAAGAATCATTTTTTGAATACTTTCACGTATGTTATCATCCTCCATATATCTCCAATTTTTCAATTCCGAATATGCCACTCCCGTAGACTGTACTTGTTCTTTGTTATATAATTTTTCACGTTCGCATCTAGCCTCAATACTCCTTGAAGTTCTCACCAAATCAACCTCATCAAGATAGTCACTTCTTATGTATTTATCAATAAAATAATATCTGATTGTATGCGTGTATTCATGACCTTCAAAATAAACATAATCAGAATTTCCATAATACGCACTTTTAATAATCTTCTTATTCTTTTTACTTGAAACAATAACCCAAATACTATATCTCATAAAATCAGCAATAATATTCTCAAAATATTTAGATGAATTCATATTTCGATATGTCATGTCAAAAATTTTTCTAAACATGTCCAACCATGCAATAATAATTCTCAAATTCCTATTGTCTACTTCATTAAATACCGCTGCTATCGAATCGCTATGACATTCTAAAAAATCTTTATAATTGCCCTCACCAACACAGCCTTTATGTTTATCTGTACCAGAAATTAGTTTCTCTAAACTTTCTTTTATTCCTGGATAGTAGTGACATGTCTTTCCAATAACTTTCTCTTTTATATCACGATAAATAAAATTTTCTGAGTACAATCTTTCATTCAATTCTTTTAATTCTTTGATTGTAATCGAATCTTTAGCAGTTGCATTCTTCTTTCTATCCTCTTCTGATATATCTTGAATAACTTTTCTATCACCTGTTAATATAGTTTGATATTTTTGTTCTATGTTTGTATTTGCGTATATTTTTCCTATATTATTTTCATCAGCTAAAATCAAAACTTTGCAATTACAATGTTCAATAAGATTATTTACATAACCAAAAAATTCATTGATTGGTATGGAGCATCTTTCTAAGTCATCAAAACAAACAACCATGTTTTTTGCCTCTAATAACCCTGAAATATCTTGTAAAATCTCACTAAAATCAGCCGAAAATGATCCTATCGAAAAAGAAAATGCCTTACTTACAACACCTAAAATACCAGCTACCGGCTTTACACCTTTCTTTACCATTTCATTTCCATTTGCTTTTACATATATCAGATAATTAGTCAGCAATTGTTTTGACAATGCCTCGATTGAAGAAACTCCATATAATGAAATATAAACATTTGCTTTTCTATCATTTTTCCCAATTTCTATATCTGATATTGCATCACATAAATCGTTTTCATACAAAAAGGTTTTTCCACTTCCCCATGCTCCATCAATCAAGATGGCATACTTCGCATTTTCATCACGGACATAACTAGTTACAGCATCTACTATTTCTTTTGATGTCATTTTTATCCCTCCAATAACCACAAACACGCCCAAGCCATTTCTGACTTAGGCTGCGTTTGATATTTTCTAAATTGCTTTAAACATTTTCTGACTTACTGGTTTCTCCTGCCCCTTTTCCAATTCCCTACGGGCATTTTCCATTTCTTCCAATTTTCTCAATTCTTCCGTTGCATCATCCAGTCCGATGTGCGTATAAACATTAAGCGTTACCGCTATATCAGAATGCCCCATGAGATATTGTAAAGTCTTAGGGTTCATACCTGACTTGGCCATATTACTACAATATGTGTGGCGGCATACATGCGGCGTGATATTAGGCATCTGAACCCGGTAAATATCATTGTATCTTTTCACCATATGGTTCAGTCTATGCTGCCAATGCATAGCCACCAACGGATTTCCGTTCTTATCAACAAATAGAAATCCGGAATATCCGTCTATAATCTTTTCATACTTTGGCGCTTCACGATCCTCAATAATCGCTCTGAACATATTTGCCACATCCTGAGTTATTGGCAATTTTCTTGTTCCTGCACTCGTCTTTGTGCTATCGATGATACATCTCATATCAGAAGTCCTTGCTTTTCAAGTTCTCTCAGGGATAAGCATGGCTTCTTTCCTACCGGTAGCTTGTCAGTAGGCTCTAATCGCCAGCTATAAACAAAATGCGGTTTTCCACCAACATGATACTTCTGCAATTCCAATAGTTTCTTTGTTGTTAATTACCATTGGAGTCTGGCCAGCAATCCATTTTTTACAAATGCTTTGTATATGCTCTTGGTATCTAAAGTCTCCACAGATTTGCAGATACAATTCTGCAATAACGGATAACAGTTCTGTTTCTGTATATATCTGCTCTGTAAGTTCATTCTGAACAATCCATTCCTCTATTAGAGAATGCTTGTATTTTCTCATAACCGTCACCATTTATTTTTGATGGTGGGATAGGCTTATCCGAAAAATACATAAACACTTGTTTTCCCGATTGAAGCATAATTTCAATTTCTTCTTCTGTTCCAGAACCAAACTCATCAGTAGGTGAGCCATATCTTGTCCCAAAAATCGCAACTGCTGCATCACATTTATTTACAAACTGTTCGTTAAGTAATGCCTGTGGTTTTCCTCCAGACTGAGCATAAGAACTCTTACTCCAATGGCGAGTTTTTATTGTGATTCCTAAAGTTTCAGCATATAATTCATTAAACTCATCTACTGCAGCTTCAATCAATGTAACTTCTTCCTTAATATCACCTGGACAAGAAATCAAAAGGTTATACAATGTCACATTTTGAGCCATTGATTACACCTCCCAAACAGTTTCATCCCCACAAATGTTACGAATTTTAAGGCGGAGAGGTTTCTTTGTGCTGCGGATGTAACCATCCCAGAACTCCTTGGTTTTATTGCCGTCTACGATAACATAGCCATTTTTATCAATCTTGATTTCACTATCAGAATGCCACTCACCACCGGTCGCAGTGCAATCCAGGCTAAGGAATTCAATAAGTTCCAAGCCTTCTTCACTGATTTCAATCGGTTTATACGATTTCTTCGCAGAAGAATTAAGGAATGCTTTCTGATTGAATTCTGCAATTTTAGACAACACACGATCACTCATAAATTTATCAATAGCAACTGCATATCCGCCTGCAATTTCTTCTGCATGGAATTCTGCATAATCACCAATGACAACATCATCAAGAATTGATTTAAGATCACGCAATTCAATTTCTACAGTCGTACTGTCATCTTCTTTGATGAAATTCATAATCTCCACTTCATCAGTAATGTCGATATAGTAAACAATAACCTTTTTAATGTCATTATCCAATTCTGGAATCGCCTGATGAATAATACGGTTCATGGTCACTTTATCAAGAAGTTTGGATGCGCTGTCCATTAAATTTGGCACGTAAACAGGAATTGTACCAAGCTTGCTATCAGAGATAGCACCTTCCCAGAAAGAATCCAGAGAATCTTCATTTTTCAAGCCAGGAATCAAAGATTTAATTTTATCCATTGTTTGAACAGGATTACGATAAAGCTGAACCCCATCTTTAATTTCAAGCACATCAAATTCAGCACCATCAGAAACGAGACGATCACGAGTTATCTGGATAGAGTTCAATCCGATATCAGCATGGATGAATCTTCTCCCAAGTTTGTTTGCCACTGCTGCAGTTACGCCACTGCCGCCAAAAAAGTCAGCTACCACCATATTATCATTGGATGATGTTCTAACAATTCGCTCGAGAAGTGCTTCTGGCTTTTGAGTTGCATAATCTACATCTGCTCTTTCTTTTGCCATTGGGTTTACTATTGGAATATCCAGCCAAATATTTTGTATAGGCTGTCCTTGATATGTTGATGCATATATTTTTCTATAAATTCTCATATTAGGATCAGACGGCATTACCAATTCATTATTCTGATACCATTCTTCAAGTCGCTCTTTTTTATATAACCATCCATTTTCTGGAGGATTAACACCATGAAACACATATTTCAAATTTGGTCGATACAATGAGTTAACAAGAGGAGATTTCATATACTTCCCCCTACCGTCATTATCATCATAAACAAACCTTTTTTCTAAATAGTTTTTAGTATTTTCATCGTCTATAGAGTATTCTGGATTAAAAATATACTCATCTGCATTATACCCATACCATAATATTGTATCATTGGTGATCCCAAATTGTTTACTTGCCCAAGAAACAGACTGTTTTCTTCGCCATATTATTTCATTGATAAAGTTATCTTCGCCAAATATTTCGTCCATAAGTATTTTAACATAGTGTAACATATGCCAATCCAAATGCACATAAATAGAAGCACTTTCGCTCATAATTGACTTAATCACCATAAGGTTTTCATACATCCAGTTAAGATACTTTTCCTTATCCCAAACATCACCATACATCTTTTCTTCAAAAGCTTTCAATTCATCAACATCCAACTCTTGTTCAGCCTGTGCAATAGCTTCTGCTACTTTCGGATTTCGACGAATATATACTTTCTTTGCATAGTCAGCACCACTGGCAAATGGTGGGTCAATATAAACAAGATCAACCTGAATACCCTGCTCCTTCAGATAAGCGCAAGCAGAAACACATTCTCCACGAATAACCATATTGCCGTCAGCGTTTTCGCCCACGGTTTCCTGTTTTTCCATTTCATACAAAGGCATACCACGCTGTAATGTCATAGAAACATCGTCAGCGCCTTTGTATCTCAATATTCTATTAAAATTTCCAAGCACAGCTTGTCCTTCCACCGGCTCTGGTATAAACGGTACATATTTAATTGGCATTATTTGATTCCTCCATTTTTCATATAACTTACAAATTGTTCAAAAGAATTTGCCATACTATATGATGTTATAAATTCTTGTGCCAATTTTGCTTTTTGTATGTCATCCAACTCGTCTAATGTCTTAATAAAATCAAGCAATTTATTTTTTGCATTAGTATATTTATCATCAAACTCTATGCCTACAGTAGGTCTAATTCCATTCATTACGCTTTCTCCTTAAAAAACTCACAGATTTTTTGATGTGTCTGTGTCAATCTATCTTTCTCTGGCATCGTATCTTCCAAATACAGGTAATCAAAACGTTCATAACCATACGCAGCATTATTCTGTTTTGAAAACTCTGTTTCCATAAAATTCTTCTTATCTTTAAAGACTGGATCTTTGGCATAAATCTGCCCCTTGGTTTCCACTACAATAACCTTATGGATAACGCCATCTTTTCGTTTAATGATAAGGAAGTCCGGTGTGTAAATACCAATGTAATTCCATTTTCCACTGGTTTTCTTATAGCACTTGATCTTAAACTCCGTCATAGCACGGTCTCCATTGTAATACACTTCCAGACCTAATTTTTCAATAATATCGAAGGACAATACTTCTCTTAAAAATGTTTGTTCAAAACCACTGTCTGTACGATATGGCAAGTAGTGGAACGAACGATTCTTATTTGGGTGAGATGATACACGCTGTTGCAATTCCAAAACGATTCTATCGTTCCCAGTTTCTATAGCGAGATCAATTAACTGCTGTGTCTTTTTATCAACTTTCAATTTTCCCTTATCGTCATCCATTATGTTTTCAACAACATTCTGTCTTGGATAGTAGTCATCCAGATTATCTGCATATATCTCAGAAGTAAAATTCGCAATGTTCAACAAATTAGCTTCTTCTGGTATCAGTTCTTCTGTTGTATTGAAATCCGTTTTGTCACAAAAAGCTTTGCGAATATTGGCTTCTACCAACTTTTTATTGTACTTCGAACTGAAATATCGTGAGCCACCTTTTTCGTATGTAATTTTTTCATATACTACTTTTAATTGCTCTGTATATGCATTTAATTCTGCCATGGAAGGTGTCCCAAATCCACTTCTCATAATGCCATAAATCCAAGAATTAAAGGTTGCATATTCTGTACCATATTCAGCATCATCCACCTGGATACTGATATTATTTACATTCATAGAAAGATCTGTTGTTTTGATAATATTACCTGCAATTTGCGCTGAATCAACAGATTTTTCAATAGAAACTTCAGGATTTGCCTTTTCAACAGTAAGTGTATCATAGCTGATTTTCAGCTGATAAAACTCTACTTTAGGCAACTTTAAATAAGCCGTACGATTATAACGTTTCAAAGTAGTCTTACTGTTGTCTGCAGAAGAAAATTCTTTAAGCGAAATATGGTGCTGCCGCTCAAGCTGCATATTTAATTTTTCGGCATTGCTTTCATTCAAATATATCAGCGCCGTTTCCTGACCGTTTTTAATCACCTGACGCAAGCATCGACAAGATGTCTGTAATACCATCTTGGTTGGGCAGTCTCCTTCTTGAGAAAGAATAATACCGGTAAGACTTCGACAGTCCCAACCTTCTTTACCAATCTGCACAAGCAAAACAATACGAATTTTAGAAATAGATTTATCCAAGATATCAAACTGCATCTGACTATCAGCCGACATCTTATACTGTTTATTTCCTTTGTGGAATTTAAGTATAACATCAGTACCAAGGCCATATTCAGCTACAATACGGGATACCTGTGGATATACTGTTTCTTCTAATTTTTCGATAGTACCGCAATAAATACCCAATTTAGCTGTTAAACCATCTGCATAAACAGTGTCTTTATAAGTATCAAGAAATTCTCTGACACCCTTTTCAATAATAAGGCTGCTATCTGCAATATCTGCAATTTTTACAACTGGACGTTTTAAGAAATTTCCTACACCGTCTATAAGTGGATAGTAATACACAATATTTGTGATTTCAGCTGTACCAATGGACAATGAATCTACAACTTTTATTTTTTCAACTTTGTCTAAATATGGAGTACCAGAAAAACCAATTACAGAATTGACTGTATGATTCTGCGCCCATCTTGTAACTACAGCACGAAGCTTAATTTCATCACTTACTGCATGATGAACTTCATCAATAAAGATAGACAATGATGGTAACTTACCAATTAAATTACGAAGTTCATTTGCCTGTCGGTCTTTATCGTCCTCGCTTTCTTCAAACATATTTATCTGTCCCTGTTTTTCCTGAATACGCTCAAGAATTACTTTTTCCGCATTAGTAACAGCAACAAGACCAAACAACTCAGAAAGCGGCTGATGATTAGCGATTTTCTGAACATTTGGATTTTTTGTCTTATTTGATTTTTTTGCAGTTTTGCTTTGATCCAATACTTCAAAAGAAATCATCCTCTTGATGTCTGTTGCTGCCGGCTCCGGAAGAATCCATGATGGATTAAAGTTTTGTATTGTTTTAAGACTTGGAACCACTGATGATTTCAAACCTGATGGTGCAAATATGATAAAGTTATGTGCAAATGACGGATTTGTTGGCTCGTCATAAGCAAAATATAAATCCAAGTAAATAAATGCCGCCATCAAATACGTTTTACCTGCACCCATAGGAAGGCTAAACAGATAATCCGTATAGGAAACACCATAAAACGCATTACGAAAGAATTCATCATAATCAATTCCCGTTGGATCTTTCTTTATCTGTTTTTCCAATTTTTCAGATACCTGTTCACCGTTATCATTTGTCAAACATGCATATTCAAATAATGCCGCAGCCGCTGGATTCTGAAACAAATATTCACGAGTAGATTTTGACAATTCTATCTCATTCAAATCAATAGAATTAAAGAATCCCTGTCTAAACAGCTGTGTCAACGGCTTACATTCACAGGCAATTTTGAGAAACAGATATACCTTAATAGCCTCAATCTGAGCATCACGCATCTGCCCTGTTTTCTCTATATACTCAATTAAGTTTTTAACCGTACACCGTTCTGATTCATACCATTGTGTACACTTATTTTCTATCATTTTATAGAACATGTATTTACTCCCGTCTTTAAAATGTATATTATTATTTTTCTCAAATCGCAAATTTTTCACTTTGAATCACATTTAATATGCAATTCTAAAATAATCCAGGTATGCTTTATATCTATCTTGTGCTGTCAAGCAAGTATCAGTCAGATACCCTTTTTCATTATTCCATTCTTTCAATCCTCGATATCATAATAAAGGAGCAATAAATAGATTTTTTATTTAATTATATATTTAGTACCTCTTCCTTTCCCTTCAACAACTACTAAACCTCTTTTTATCATATTTTTCAGCAACTGTGTTGTCTTTGATTTGCCAAACGGTACATATGGTGCAATTTCGCTTATTGGTTTTAACATAGTCTCACTTAAAATTTGGTAAACAATTTTTTCGTCTTCAGTTAAATCAACATTATCTTCAAATATAGGAAGCACAATCTTTATTGCGTTCTCAGATACTTCAAAACCTGGTTTGACCAAAGCTTTTTCATAAAGTTGTTTTATTCTTATAATTCCTGTTCCGAATATTTCTACAAAACCCAATCTGTAAAATACGTTTGCAAGATTTCTGTTTCTCAAAATTGAAAGTTTCCCAGACAAATATTCCTCCTCTGTTATTCCGGACGGCAGTCCACCCGGAGAAACAATTTCGAGT
>ERZ773239.2249-NODE-2249-length-11606-cov-2.779413_pt1 | contig 11606 bp, 11 predicted proteins | sample MGYA00580521_ERZ773239 | MGnify/ENA primary metagenome ERZ773239 (study PRJEB29015, sample SAMEA2737801) | human gut metagenome | biome: human gut; feature: human-associated habitat; material: faeces | place: China | collected 2012 ... | reverse complement strand
CCTGCGACCTCTTGATCCCAAATCAAGCGCTCTAGCCAAGCTGAGCCACACCCCGTTAGTCCTTTGCGACCAACGCAAAACCTATTATACACAAGTCGGTGATGTTTGTCAACAACTTTTTTAATTTTTTTTTGAAAATCAGTTGCTGATGTGTTATATTGAATCAGACGTTATCGCCTGTTCATCAAACCGACTTTTGCATTATATGCATTATAGGAGCGAAAGTCAATAGGTATTTTGAAAAAAATTGAAAATTGTGAGGATGTGTAGTAATGGATAATTTTATATTCAGCATAAATGCAACGATACCGATATTTCTGGTGATACTTCTAGGATGGTTTCTGATGAAGATACATATTATAACAGAAGAGTTCGCCAACGTGGCGAATAAATATGTGTTCAAGGTAGCCCTTCCGGTTCTGCTGTTCAGGGATATTGCGACGACCTCCATATTGGACGACCTCAATGTAAAGTTTGTTCTGTTCTGCTTCTTTGGAACGATCATAATGTTTGGGCTGGTATGGGTGTTTGCACTGATATACTGTAAGGACAGAACCATGATTGGTGCATTTGTGCAGGGGGGAGCAAGAGGAAGTGCTGCGGTTCTCGGCGTTGCATTTGTGGAGAATATCTGTGGCAACTCGGGCATGGCGCCTCTCATGATAGTGTCAGCGGTGCCGATGTACAATATTATATCTGTAATAGCTCTGACATTTGGCGGGAACGACAGACAGAGGGGAACAGCTGGTATCAAGAAAGCGTTCGTCAATATATTGAAGAATCCGATCATCATAGGAATATTGCTTGGAGTCCCGTTCTCTGTATTTGACATACCGATACCAGCCATACCGACAAGAACTATCAGTTATATAGCACAGACGGCGACTCCTATAGCGCTCATAGCCATAGGTGCTGGATTTGACTCACAGCAGGCATTGACCAGGCTCAAGCCGTCACTTGTGGCAACGGTCATAAAGCTTGTGATTCTTCCTGTCATATTCCTTCCGGCTGCCATTGGTATGGGCTTTGGGCCGAGTGAGATTGTTGCTATACTTATAATGGTTGGAGCACCGGCTACGGTGTCGGGATACATCATGGCGAAGAATATGGACAATGATTATGTGCTGTCATCGAATATTATCGTTTTATCCACATTATTATCGTCAGTGACGTTGACTCTGTGGGTGTTTGTGTTAAAATGTTTGGGAGTAATCTAATTTTATTATACAGAGGTTTAATTAATGGATAACATTGACTACAAGATACTGAGATGCCTGAAGGACAATGCGAGACTTACAGCATCGGCCATCAGTGAAGAGATCAATCTCTCTGTCTCGGCCGTGATAGAGAGAATAAGGAAGATGGAGAGCAGCGGGGTAATAAAGGGATATACCATTGAGGTTGACCAGAAAAAGCTGGGCAATGAGATGGTAGCCATCATGGAAGTGAGACTGAAGCATCCGAAATATTATGATGAATTTGCACAGCTTATACAGACAAATGACAGCATAGTCGCATGCTTCTATATGACAGGAGATTTTGACTTTATATTGAAGATAGTGACTGATTCCGCTGCAGGTCTGGACGAGGTGTATAGATTTGTGAAGGGATATGAGGGTGTGTCTGCAACTGAAACGCACTTTGTTCTCAAGACGCTCAAGGACGAAGTATCAGTTATACCGGAGGTAAAGGAAAAATGAACAACATAGTACTTACAGGCATGCCGGGAGCGGGCAAGAGCACTATAGGGGTTCTTCTGGCAAAGGTTCTCGGTTATAGGTTCATCGATGCAGATATTCTCATACAGAACAGTCAGGGAATGCTGCTCAGGGAGATAATAGCAAAGTATGGCGATGATGGGTTTTTAAAGATAGAGAATGATGTGAACAAGGGTATCACAGACCAACATGCAGTCATAGCCACAGGTGGAAGCGCTGTGTACTGTACTGAGGCCATGAAGAAATACATGGCGGAGGATACAGTTATATATATCAATCTTCCGTATGAGGAGATAGCGAACAGACTTGGCAATATCAAGAGAAGAGGCGTGGTGCTGAAGGATGGACAGACTTTGAAAGATTTGTATAATGAGAGGACAAAGCTTTATGAGAAGTACTGCCATATCAATATCAAAGCGGAAGGTCTTGGAATTGAGGAATTGCTGGACAGCGTTGCGGGCATGATAATTGTCAGAAGAGATCTGTAATACGTCATATGCCACATGATAGGGATAGAAAAGCTGCTTATATAGCTGAGGTGAAAATGTAGCATATTTACAATGGAGGGAATGTATGGAGATATTAAAAATGTTAGGTCAGATACTGCTTCTTGTGCTTGGATTTGTGTTTATGATAAAGGGAGCGGATGTATTTGTAGATGGTGCGTCTAAAATAGCTGTCAAATGCAACATACCAGAGATGGTAGTTGGCTTAACAATAGTTGCCATGGGCACTAGTGCTCCAGAAGCAGCTGTCAGCATAAAGGCGGCACTTTCGCCTGCGGGAGCCGGGATCACTGTTGGAAATGTGCTTGGAAGCAACATTATTAACATACTTGTCATCCTTGGAGTGACAGCACTCATAGCAGCACTTCCTATAAAGAAAAATACACTTAGGATAGATATACCATTTGTTATCGTGGCATCGATCATGATACTCTGCATGGGATATTTTGATGGTGTGCTCAGCAGACTTGAGGGTGTGATATTCTATGTAGTGTTTATTGGATTTTTGGTATATCTGATCATCAGCGCGAAGAATGGCAACAGCGAGAGTGATTCTATAGAACTCACGGAGAAGGATAAGACTCCGAGACTTATACTGTTTATAATCATAGGATTAGCGCTGGTCGTGGTCGGAAGTAATTTCACTGTAAATGCGGCATCATATATAGCTGGAAAGCTCGGTATGACAGAGAGACTCATAGGTCTTACAATAGTGGCATTTGGCACATCTCTTCCTGAGCTTGTGACATTATGCACAGCGGCAAAAAAGGGGCAGACAGATATTGCCATAGGCAACATAGTTGGAAGCAATATATTCAATATACTTTTCGTTGCCGGAACTACAATGCTCATAACCCCAGTGCAGTTTGAGCAGAACTTCCTGTTGGATGGCATCATGGCAATAGTGGCTGCTGTTCTCCTCTGGGTGTGCAGCGTCAGAAAGAAGAAGCTCACCAGGCCGGGCGGAATAGTGATGCTGGCTGTGTATGCGGTATATTTTGCTTATATTATGTACAAGAATTATATGTAGCAGATATCAAATGAATGGGGTATAGTCATTTATGTGATGATTATGAACCGGAAGAGTTGGTGTGTATAACAAGTCACGATGACAAGGATTATTACAGTATGGATGATTTTTATGATTTAGAAGAACTTGATTAGATCGCAATAAAAAATACAGCGTGTAGCGAGTGACGCACGCTGTATTTTTTGTGGATATTTCTTGACTATGGTATGGGTATAACTTATAATCAGATATAGCAATTTAAACCGCAAAACTTTAAAGTTGACACGCTTTGATGTGATAAAGTAAACCGCGGATAAAAAATGTATTGGGAGGATACTATGGTACTCAAAGTTATTATGCTTGTTGTTTTCTTTGCGATCATGCTTGGAGTTGGATTTTACTCGAGAAAACACACAAAGGATGTGAATGGATTTGTTCTTGGGGGCAGAAGCGTTGGCCCGTGGCTCACAGCATTTGCCTATGGAACATCTTACTTCTCAGCGGTTATATTCATTGGATATGCCGGACAGTTTGGATGGAAGTACGGAATTGCTTCCACATGGATAGGAATTGGAAATGCGCTGCTTGGCTCACTGGTGGCATGGGTAGTTCTCGGAAGAAGAACAAGACTGCTCACACAGGAGCTTGACACGAGAACTATGCCGGAGTTCTTCGAGAAGAGATACTCCAGCAAGTCATTGAAGCTTTTCTCGTCGATCATCATCTTCATCTTCCTCATTCCATATACAGCGTCACTGTACAACGGACTTTCAAGACTGTTCGGAATGGCGTTCAATGTTGACTATAAGATATGCGTAATCGTCATGGCTGCCCTTACAGGTATATATGTAATCGTTGGTGGATACATGGCGACTGCTATCAACGATTTCATCCAGGGACTCATCATGCTGGTGGGAATCGTGGCAGTCATATATGCGGTACTCAACAACTATGGTGGACTCACAGGCGCGCTAGACAGTCTGGCAAGGATAAATGATCCTGCAGTGTCAGATACACCTGGTGTATTTGCATCATTCCTGGGACCTGACGTGTTCAATCTGTTTTGTGTCGTCGTGCTGACATCCCTTGGAACATGGGGACTTCCACAGATGGTACAGAAGTTCTACGCCATAAAGGATGAGAGATCCATCAAGACAGGTACGGTTGTGTCGACACTGTTTGCGATCGTAGTTGCCGGCGGATGCTATTTCCTCGGCGGTTTTGGAAGACTGACAGGAACCGATGTTGCTGTAGAGGGATTCGATGCCATCATTCCACATCTGCTTGAGAAGCTTCCAGCTGCCCTTATGGGACTTGTGGTCATACTGGTGCTTTCAGCATCTATGTCCACACTTTCTTCGCTGGTCCTTACATCCAGCTCAACGCTTACCATCGACTTTATAAAGCCGGTCATTGCACCGAAGATGGATGAGAAGAAACAGATACTTGTCATGAGGCTCATGCTCGTTATGTTTGTTGCTGTATCGGCTGTTATTGCCATCGTGCAGTACTCAAGCAGGATAACGTTCATAGCACAGCTTATGGGTGTTTCATGGGGGGCTATAGCAGGTGCGTTCCTTGCTCCATTTTTATATGGCTTATACTGGAAGAAGACTACAGTTGCGGCATGCTGGACATGCTTTATATGGGGAACAGGAATCATGACGCTGAACTTTATAAGCAATACATGGGGATTGTTCAAGTTCCCGGCAGTGATGCAGTCACCTATCAACTGCGGTGCGGTTGCAATGGTGGGCGGTCTCATCATAGTTCCTATTGTGAGCCTGTTCACAAAGAAGCCTGACCAGAAGAAGGTCGAGGATGCCTTCTCATGCTACGAGGAGACGGTTACAGTAGCCCACAGAAAGGCACTTGACTAACATAGATATTACACGGTCTTTACACAAAACTTTGTTGAAAGGCCGTGTTTTTTATGTTAATATTATCAAGCGGTAATGTGCATTTGAGGCATGCTGTAATCTATGTGGCAGGAGGCGCAGGGAATGATCACACTGTACAGAACGGATGACAGAATTTTGAGTGAAATACAGGAATATGGTCCTGGTGCCTGGATAGTCATGACTAAGCCAACAATAGATGAGAGTAAGAGCATAGCCGAGAGGTTTGAGATAGATCTGGCGGATGTCAGAGCCGCACTGGATGACGAGGAGAGCTCACGTGTTCAGGTGGAGGACAACTACACACTGATAATCGTGGATATTCCTTCTATAGAGATAAGAAATGAACGAGAGGCATATACAACAATCCCTCTTGGTATCATACTGGTTGCAGACTGCATCATCACCATATGCGCCGAGGAGACTCCTGTGCTTGAGGCCTTTATGGAGGGCAAGGTGAGAGAGTTCAGCACCAAGAAGAGGATGAGGTTCATGTACCAGATACTCTACAGGAACTGTACCACATACCAGTATTATCTGAGAGTCATGGACAGAAGAAGAACCCTTATTGAGCAGCGTATCCAGGAGGAGACCGAGGATGCGGATCTCATAGATCTTCACGAGCTGGAGTCCAACCTTGTATACTTCGCAACGTCACTGAGGGCGAACGGAGTAGTCCTCGACAAGCTGACCAGATATGGCAGAATCAAGCAGTATCCGGAGGACAAGGAATTGCTTGACGACGTTTTGGTGGAGAATAAGCAGGCTATAGAGATGACACAGATATACAGAGATATCATAAGTGGTACGAGGGAGCTCATGACGACCATCATCAACAACAGACTGAACAACGCCATGAAGTTTCTGGCGGCCATAACCATCGTCATGGCTGTGCCTACAGTTATATCCGGTGTGTATGGAATGAATGTGGGCACGAAGTGGATGCCATTTGCGAATGTACCATATGGATTTGAGATAGTGTGCGGTATAATACTCGTTATAAGTATTGTGATAGCTTTGATATTGAAGAAAAAGAAGATGCTCAAACAGTAGGGCAGATAGAAAAAAGGATCACCGGCGGTTTTGTTGCTGCCGGTGGTCCTTTTTTGTGCCTTTGTTATTTGTTGTTGATAGGTATTCCGTTTACCTCGACCTGATCGGATATCTGGATGACGATGCATTTCCTTCCGTCGATCTCCATGGTCTCTACCAGATCAGTTCTCTCAGGATTCACCTTGATGATCACATCAGGAGTCTTTACCTCAAATGTTTTTGTGTTTGCAACATTTGTCGCGTACATGACAGTTGACTTCTCACGCGGTACAACTATGGCCGGTTCATCCTCCGGGTTCTCAGATGGCTGCTCAAGCGGTGCTGCCGCAGCGGTTACCTTCTCGTAGTGGGCGTCAAAATCTGCCATCTTCTCGTCTGATACTCCGCTCTCTGTCAGCAGGTTCTTTATAGTGTTTTTTGAGAGAGTAAGCGGTTCCGGGCTGTCCTTTCTCTGCTCGATCATCTCGTTCAGATTGTCGTGGATGGTTCTTACCATATCGTAATTACAGTCATCGCCCAGAGTCTCAGCCACGATCTCCTGGAATACATCTTTCTGCTCGCCCGCTGTTATAGGAAGAGAAGTGCCAAGGATGTTACTTATGAAGCTGTCGTGAAGCTCCTCCGGCTTTTTGGTGTAGTACAGAACGTTGTGGATATCCGTGCTCCTGTCGATAAATGCCGGGAACAGGAAGCCTATGTCCGGCATGTCGACCACCCAGTCGCGGACTCTGTTGTGGAATGTGCTTTCAACGTCGAAGTAGCTGAGTCCCGCCTTGGACAGGTTGACGTGGCAAATGGAGCACATGATATAGTCATACACCTCGTCTGATGCATCGTCCATCATGATGCCGTCGGTTGTCTTGCCCGGAACATCATATGTATCGTGGATGAGCAGTATGAGGTAGTTGCCGGTGTAATCGTAGTTCTCGATGACCTTGTCATAGAACTCATTTATCAGCTCATCGTTCTCAAGCTTGCTCTTTCTGAGTTTATTCAGGAATTCCTGTGTGCCGCCTTCAAACTCCTGTGAGGTAGGAAATGGCATGGTGACAAGATTCTTGCCAATGCTTCCTGATAAAGTCTTTTTCAGTATTTCAAAATATTTGTATGTTTCTTCTTCCGGCATGGTGAGAAACTGTTCGTTGATGGTCGCCACCTTGTTGCAGTCTCCGTCCACGTAGCATCCGCGGATCTTGCTTATGGAGCATTCCTTTGGAGCAAACAGGTGTCTTATCTCAAGTACGTCTTTTTTTGTCATAAATAAAACTCCGTTTCTATATAGTGATATATTTGCGTTATAACATCTGCAATGACAGACCGCCTCCTAAGTATACCACAAATAATGACAAGTCTTAAAGATATCTTAAACTTTATAATGGTTGTTTCTTAATGGCAGTATGGCGATAATTGAGAACAGGAGGTGATTGTGGTAAGCTAAGGATAAATACGAAAAAGGTGAGGACAAGAAAAATGTACAATATATTAATATGTGACGATGAAAAAGATATAGTATCAGCTATAGAGATATATCTTAAGACAGCCGGGTATTCGGTGTATAAAGCTTACAATGGTATGGAGGCAGTTGATATGGTAAATTCTAATGACATACAGCTTGTACTCATGGACGTCATGATGCCTCAGATGGACGGTATAACAGCCATGGCAAAGATAAGAGAGAGCAGCAATGTGCCGGTTATCATGCTTACGGCAAAGAGTGAGGATACCGACAAGGTGCTGGGCCTGGACGTGGGCGCAGATGACTATATCACAAAGCCCTTTAACCCCATGGAGGTATGTGACAAAACCATTTAATCCGGTGGAACTTCTGGCAAGGGTAAAGTCCCAGCTCAGGCGTTACATGCAGCTGGGAGGCGGAGAGACACCAAAGGATAAGCTGGTTATCGGAGGTATAGAACTTGACGACAAATCCAAACAGGTCACACTTGACGGTGAACTTATGCCCCTCACCCCGACGGAGTATGACATCCTGAAACTTCTTATGCAGAATGTGGGAAAGGTATTTTCCACGAAGGAGATATATAAGGCGGTGTGGAAGGAGGATCCGATGGGAGCGGAAGGCTCTGTTGCGGTTCATATAAGACACCTGAGAGAAAAGATAGAGATAAATCCATCTGATCCGAGATACATAAAGGTTATCTGGGGAAGAGGATATAGAATGGAGGGACAATAGTGGATAAAACAATTTATAAGATACGAGGAAATGTGTTCTTTAAACTTGGAATATATATTCTTGTGGCGGTGCTGGCATATGGAACGCTGTATACAGGCGGTCTGGTGCTGCAGGGAAGCTACCTTGGAGTGTACAGTGATGATGATCAGGGCGCGACACCGTATGAGAGACTTGTAAACGATTATGTGGAGGACACAAATGATGCGCTTACCGAAAAGGTGAAGGCTTACATCCAGGATACAAGGTCACAGCTGGAAAGCATTACAACATATAATCAGCTCGTGAGTGCTGATCATAACGGAGATATGGTTATAACTGCGGATGATGTTTTCCGGAGATTGACCAATGCGGATACAACATCTGCGATCAAGTCGTCATACCGGTATGAGGATATGAGCGAACGAGGTGATATCGGCTATATGCTGACGGCATCCTGCAGTGATGATACAAATGTCAGCATCAATAATGGAAAGATAAAAGTAACGACCGGAAATATAAAGCTGATAAACGATGATGCACGGCTGGACGATAATATATATACAAATGATTATGATAGCACGATAGAAGTACCTGTTAAAAGATATATTGTGTTTGACAAACAGAGCGATATGGAACAGGGCGAGCAGTATATCAATGCTCTGCTGGGGAATTATGATCCATATTATGACGAATACATTTATAATGAAGAATATGAAGAAAGTGATACTGTGGAGGCTGATACAGATTCTGTATTGACAGCGGATGGCAAGTCTATTACCAAACAGGATATCATGTATGGCGATTATTATCCTAGCTCAGTTGAAAAACTGTATCTTGATGAAGCAGACGATTCTGGCAGTTCATCTGGAAAGGTCTACTGTCTTGTGCTAAGCTATGATGCATATTCATTTATAAATATCACGGGAAAATGCTATGTGGACGTGGCGGCTGCTGTAGACAACATCAAAGCGTCAAATCCGGAAATGGTTCAATACATTGGAATATGGAGGACGAAGAGCGAGGGAATACTGGCAGGATTTGCAGTCATGTTGCTGCTGTGCATCGTCATGTCAATATTTTCAATGGTCAACGCCGGCGTAAAGACAGGGAAGGAGACGATAACACTCGGTAGATTTGAGAGGGCTCCGACGGAGCTTGTGCTGGCTATGGTAGTATGCTCTGTTGCAGCAGCAGTAGGGATCTGCGTTGAAAGCGGTATTGCATCCATGTGTGTGAACCAGTATAGGAATTACACATTTGTATCAGAGAATATACAGTATATTGCGTTTCTGGTGCCGGTGGCATGCCTATATTCTGTGGCATTGTTTTTCTTTAATAATATAGTCGCTAAGGTGAAGGCGGGAACATTTTTTGCAGACTGTCTGATAATCCGCGCACTGAAGTGGATAGCAAGAAAGACGAAAGCTTGTTTCAGGTATGTGAAAAGTCATATGTCCCTGACGCAGAAGGGCGTATGGGCTTATATAGGTATAACTATAGTAGAGATAATTTTTGTGGCAATCCTGGCAGCAGGCAGCATGAGAGGCCTTCTTTGGGTGGTGATTTATATCATTTTAAAATGGCTGTGCATAGTCGGAATAGTGGCATATCTCATACAGACACAAGAGTTATACAAGTGCGCAAAGGAGATGGCGGAGGGCAATCTGGACAGGAAAGCGGACACAAGCAAAATGTTCTGGGTATTCCGCGCACATGGTGAACACCTCAACCAGATAAGAGACGGCATGTCAAAGGCTGTTGAGGCCAGAATGAAGAGCGAGCATTTGAAGACAGAACTCATAACAAATGTATCCCACGATATAAAGACCCCGCTTACATCCATAATCAACTATGTTGATCTGCTGCAGAAGGACGATATGGATGAGAAGACAAGACAGGAATATATAGAAGTTCTCTCAAGGCAGTCTGCGAGATTGAAAAAACTCATAGAGGATCTGGTCGAGGCATCCAAGGCATCCACTGGCAATATCCAGATAAACTGGGCAGAGATAGATGCCAATATGCTGCTTGAGCAGGCTGTTGCAGAATATGAGGATAAACTTGCAAATGCCGGGCTTAAGGTCGTATTCACAAGATCAGAGTTGCCGGCAGTCATAAGAGCTGATGGACAGCATCTGTGGAGAGTATTTGATAATCTGCTGTGTAATATAAGCAAATATGCAATGCCGGGGACAAGGGTATATGCATCGGTGATAATCGATGACAGAAAGACCAGGATTGAGTTCAAGAATATATCCAGAGATCCGCTCAATGTGTCCAGTGATGAGCTCATGGAGAGATTTGTCCGTGGAGACAGCTCCAGAAATACGGAGGGAAGCGGACTGGGATTGTCTATTGCAAACAGTCTGTGTACACTGATGGGTGCAAAATTCAGATTGAGCATAGATGGTGATCTGTTCAAGGCGGTTATAACATTTGACTGCGGAACTCCGCAGAAGAAAACCAATCGTTAGAATAATGTGTGATCTGCAGGTTGAATTATGAAAAAATATTAGATTTTAGCACAAAACGTTATTGACAACTAATTTGAGTTAGGGCATACTAACCTTGATGATAATATTATCAACAATCAGAAGGAGGCGTGTATGATGACTAACGAAAGATTAGAGACGGACAAGAAGAGTATAGATGATACAGGTATCCAGCGTACAGAGATGCAGAAAGAGATCGTTATCAGCAGACTCAGGGAAATGGGATGCAGGATAACCAGACAGAGAATGATACTCCTTGACATAATACTCGGGGAAGAGTGTTCTTCCTGCAAGGAGATTTATTATAAGGCGGCCAAGCAGGACAGTCGTATAGGCTCGGCTACAGTGTACAGAATGGTGAATACACTGGAGGATATTGGGGCGATCAACAGAAAAAATATGTATAAAGTTGATTGTGCGCAGGATTGTCCGGAAGATGGGGGATGTATCATCATGCTGGATGATGATACGACAGAAGTAGGCATGGATGGTGTGACAAAAGCACTCTATAAGAAACTGGATGCTTCCACAGCCAATGTAACTTTGAATCAGGTTACGGCATTGGTGCGTACACCGGATTTCCTGCTTGCAGATGCTACGAACCCGGATCCGTATGCGGAGGATGTTAAGCCGGTCAATGGTCGAAATGTGGTTATTTACAGAGCGTCTCTTGAACATGAAAAGGTGCGACAGTCCAGAGAGTCGGTAATGCCGGATTTATATATGAGCCAGGAAGACTCCAGCGAAATGTCTTTGCTTA
>ERZ773239.2239-NODE-2239-length-11643-cov-8.004746_pt1 | contig 11643 bp, 3 predicted proteins | sample MGYA00580521_ERZ773239 | MGnify/ENA primary metagenome ERZ773239 (study PRJEB29015, sample SAMEA2737801) | human gut metagenome | biome: human gut; feature: human-associated habitat; material: faeces | place: China | collected 2012 ... | reverse complement strand
CCAGAGATTCCGCGGTCAGTATTTTGATCTTTCTGATCCGGATCTGCGCCTGAACCCTCTTGAGATTCCGGAATCTTTGCTGCAAAAGAATGCAAAGGGCCGTGAAGAATATATCCTTTCCCAGCTGCAGTATATGGAAGCATTTCTGTACAGTATCATGACCGGTATACGTCCAAACGGTATCCATAAATCGTTGATTTACCGGTGCGTTGAGGAATTATATCAGAATACGTTTTCAAAAAAGAAACCGATATCCCCGGTGCTTTCTGATTTGGAAGCAATTTTCCAGAAACAGCGGGAACCGGAAGCGCGTGATTTGTATGGATCACTGGAGGCTTATACAAAGCATAGCTTTTTGACATTGGAAGGACAAAGTACACTGTCTACCAGCAGCCGGTTTGTTGCATTTGGAATGAAAAATATCCCTGAATTGATGTGGGAACCGCTGATGATAACAATCATGCATGTTTTAACGCAGCGTTTTTCCTACAACGTTGAACAGCAAAGGGCAACGCATTTTATCGTTGACGAGGCTCAATATGTCTGCCGCCATGAGACAAGTTGTAATGAGCTGGAAAAGGCGTATCTGACGTACCGTAAACTTGGTGGTATCTGTACGATCTGTCTGCAGAACGTTTCAGCAGCAACGGCCAACCGGAAAATTATGGAGATTGTATCAAACTCCGATTTCAAGGTGCTGCTTGACCAGGCCGGTGATGATCGGAACGAATTGCTGCAGATTATGGAGTTATCACAGAAAGAGTTTGAAGCGCTTTCTGATCCGACACCGGGCCAGAGTTTGATTGTCTGGGGCGGGCATATTTTGCAGTGTGATTCGACGATTAGCCGGGACAATCCGCTGTATCATTTCTACAGTACAAACTTCCATGAAGCCGCTGCCGAAAATCGGAACGTATTTTACAGCCAGGAAGCGGATCAAGATGAACATGAAGATGATCTGGAATCCGTGTCAAAGATTGACACGGATGAAAACAGAGACTCGGTGTCAACATTTGACACTGATCCAGACAAAGAGTCTGTTGAGCTTTCAAATGGCGAAGTAGAAGAGCCAATCAGTGAAGAAGAGCTGTTCATGTACCATAAAGTACAAGAAGCTGACGAATGTGATGAATGGCTGGATTGCTATGGTGCCGGAATTTTATGCGGTGTTTCCAATAAACAGGCAGAAGAGATACTGGAATCTCTTGTGAAAAAAGGATATATCGAAAAGATCCAAGGTTGTTACCGTATGCCGGAAAACTAAAGGAAGGATAACGCATGACACCAAAAGACAAGCACACGGAAGTTGCATGGCAGGCAAAACAGCGGGAAGTTAAAACAGGATCTGTGGAAAAGACGGTACACAGTGCTACTTCTGCAATCTATACTGCGTCAGAGATACGATCTGTTATGAGCCACTCTGAAACGCAGGAAATAACAGGAAACCATATTACGCGGGAACAACAGCTGCAAAATATGCGTCTGGCGACGCAGAAATATTTGCAGCCGGAAAATCAAGTAAATACACAAAGTATCTTGCCGGAAAACACTGGACATACGGAACAGGCTGCTGTACAACCGGAAATCCTGTGGTATAAGAATGAATCAAATTATGTACCGGAACAGCCTGTATATAATGGCTCCAGTGAAAAATATGAGGCGAAAGCTGCACAGTTCCATGCACCTGTTTCAGAGACGTATAAAATACCAGAAAAACCGGACAGACAAGTTGCCCGGGAACAGCAGTTGAAAAGTATACGACTGGCAACACAGAAATATGTGCAAACAGAAGCGGGACGTTCCCATGCAGAAGAGAAGCAACAAACAACCCATTTTATTTTAAAAAGTACAGGTTCAGAACGGGAAGATAATATTGAGGCTGCATCAGAGAATCGGATTCAGGAAAATCACGGTAAAAAATATGCTGCAGCCAAGATGAGAGCTTCCATCCCGAATACTGAACAGCTGGAAATGTCGGAAAATAATGACATAAAAGAAGAAAAAAGACAAAGTATGCGTCTGGCCATGTGGAAATATCTGCGGCGGCAAGATACAGAAAACACACAGGGCATTGGAATAGAGGAGAAGCGAAACGGAAATCCGTTGTCTGGAAAACCGACACTTTTTCAACAAGAAGAGGAAGAAAGTAATACGGATGAGAGAGAAAAAAAGAAGGATTTCAGCCGGAAATATACGATTGGCAGGATACAATCATCCACAGTACAAGATTCTAAAGGGGAAGAATTATCATCCAACCAGAGTAAAACTTTCAGACAGCAGCATCAAAGTTTGAATACTGCATCCATGCTGCATGGTATGACAGCAGCGAATGTAGAAAAAGAGGTTGAAGATGATGAGCCGGATTCCCAGAATGATTTAAAAAAATCAAAAACACTTATATATCTGACAAAATTAAAAAAGAATCGAAAAAAAGAAAAAATCACGAGTAAAAATACTTCGGAAGATAGTGAAATTTCAGAAGAATCTTCAACAGAAGAGAAAAAGGAAACTCTTGGTGAAGATGAGGAGAAAACGTCCAATCAGAAGAAGGAAATAAAAAATAAGGAACATACAGAAAAAACATCTGAAAAAAATCCGGCAGAAGATAAAGATAGGCAGGAAATAAAACCGTCCCAGGCGGCAGAGGAATGGAATAAAGAAATGGATCATGCTGAGGAAGAGGACTCAGAGGATGATTCCGGAAGTAAAAAACGGAAAGCCAAAAAGAAAAATCGGAAAGAAAGTGATACAGAAAAGTCAGGAAAGAATGAAAAAGATTCTAATGACCGCAAAAGAAAAAAGGATGAAGAAAGTTCTCGTAAAGAGGGAAAAATTAGAGCATCCTTAAAATGGTTTCGGAGAACAAAGAACTTCCATACAACCGTTCAATCCCTCCGGTTATCCGGGAACGAAGAAGAGATAAAAAAAAGGGCTGATTATCAACAGCGGATGCTACTTCGGCATGGAGTCATTAATACGGCGAAAATATCCGCAGGCATCATTAAAATTATAGCATCCAATGTTTTATTGCTGCTTCCTATTATTTCGCTTTTTCTTCTTTTGAGTCTTCTGTTTCTTGGGGTAAAGGCTGAACGTCAAAGTGCTTCTTCCGCTTATGATGGAGCCTGTTATCTGGCGGCAAAATATGAATCCGGCGGAAACCCGGATCAGGTTGGTGGCGATGGCGGAAATGCATGTGGTGAATTTCAGTTCGACAATCGTTATGAGCTTGGGCCGTTTGTTCGGTGGTGCTATGAAAAAGATCCAACTACATATGGTCCGTTTGAACCATATCTTGGCATGACCACAGAACTAAAAAATAACGCCGGATTTTACGGGGCATGGCATTCGATCTGCATAGAACATAAGATTGCATTTGAGGCAGCCCAGTGCGAATACGTCTATACACAAACACTGCAGCCACTTCTTACATCACTGACAGAATATTATGGTTTTGATTTTACAAACGCGTCTGATGCTTTGAAAGGCTGCGTTCTTTCTTTTGGCAACAGAGATGGAAAATATGTTGTAAGCCTGAAAAGATATTTTGATGGAACAACATCTGCATCAACGGACCGGGAAATTATTGAAAGGGCATATGATGCCATGATCGCCCGCAGACCGAACGTATCCAGGTGGAGCTATGAGAAAGCGGATTGCCTGGCGCAGCTTGATGGGACGCTTGACATTTATGCACCATCCGAAAATGGTGCCGGTGGGATTGACTGGTCCTGGAAAAAAAGCATAGGTGCCGGAGAGTCCGGAAATGCTGCCGTGCAGGCAGCTCTGAATGCTGTAGGAAGTGGTTATTCCCAAAGCAGAAGAGATGATCCGGGATGGTATGATTGTTCTTCCCTGGTTTACCGGAGTTATGCTGCAGCTGGTATTACTTATCTGAATGGAATGGATGCAGCAAGCGAAGCAGAATGCCTGGTAAACAAAGGAATGACTGTCAGCTATGGTGAACTGCAGCCGGGAGACTTGATCTTTTATTCTTATTCGGCCAACGGAAAATACAGGAATATATCCCATGTTGCCATATATCTTGGAAATGGTGAAATGGTTCATGCTGCAGATGAATCCAGAGGGGTATGTAAACAGGCAATGTCACAATCAAATCTTTCGCCGCAATTATATTGTCGGCCACAATAGTAGAAGGAAAATAAGATGGATAAATATGAATACATAGTGAATCTTGCAGAAAAAACAGCTAAAAGGGTTTCACAGAACCGGGAATCCTGGATGAAGTTCCTGACCTCCGCTGCACGGATTTATAAATATCCGTTTAAAGAACAGCTTCTGATTTATGCACAGAATCCGGATGCAACAGCGTGTGCTTCCATCGAGATATGGAATAAACGTATGAACTGCTGGGTAAATAAAGGATCTTCAGGAATTGCACTTCCGGATGATACTGCAACATACGGTCATAAGCTTAAATATGTATTTGATGTTTCGAATGTTCATGCTGTAAAGCCAAATGGACGTTATCCGAAGGCGTGGAAACTGCGGGAAGAACATAAAAGTGATGTACTGCATAGGCTCGAACAAATATATGGCAGTACAGACAGCACAAAACCCTTTGAAGAAAGAATTATTGAAATTTCAGATCAGCTCGCGGCGGATGCCTATACAGAACTTCAAATTGATTATCCGGATTTACAGGATAGGATAGGATTTGATAAACTGAGCGAACAGGACTTTGCTCTTTGCTTAAAAAAACTTATATCGGAAAGTGTTTCTTTTACAATTTTATCGGCCTGTGAAATAGAAATTTCCGATCATGAATTTTCATTTGATTATATCAATCAGTTTGTTTCTATTAAAACATTGTCAGTATTAGGAACAAAAATTAATGATTCTGCCAGAGGTGTTCTTGCAGAAATCGGAAAAACAGTACGCATTTATGATAAACTTCGCGAGAAAGAACAGGAAAAAGAAATCTCCAAAAAAGAACTTGCAAATGCACCACAACCGCGATATAATGCTTTAAAGCGTGAAAGTTTGCAAGAGGGTAATTCCAAAGATAAAGATAATATTGAAGGAGGAAAACAAAATGGACCTGGAATACGAACAGATGGGAGATTATCTGATTCCGAAACTGAAAGCAAATCCGGAACCGGAGGGAATGGTAACGAAATACGGACTTCTGAGGGACAAATTTCTGAGGGAGAGATACGATGGGGCGAGAACAGCAATGTTTCTGGAAGGAACGCTGAAAGCACATCTTCTCGAGATTCAGGAACAGGCAAGAGAGAGGATGGAAGTCCTGACATCCCAGATGGCGGAGAAAGAAGGAGTAAACGAACAGCTCAAAGCACAGGATCAGATGCTTTGGGTGAGGAAGATGAACAGCATCCAGAGCCGGGCGGAGGAAGTCGTACTGAAAGAACTGATTTACAGCCGACCAATTTTGTAAAACCAGAGGAATCATACACACAATTAAGTCTGTTTCCATCAGCAGAGGAACAGAGAGGATCAATTACAGCAGCGGAAGCAAGTAAAAAATATACTATGCCCGCTGCTTTCTATTTGCCGGAAACCGATCTTGAAGTAATCATCCGAAGTGGTGGCGGGCAAAAAGATAGCCGGAAACGGATTTACGCCAAATATACCGAAGGAAAAAGTACCGATGAAATAATTGCTTTCCTGAAAAAAGAATATAGTCAGGTCGGCAAAGGTTTTGAATTACACGGTCATCCAATATCTGTATGGTTTGATGAAAACGGAATGACTGCCGGTTATGGTATGCAGGCAGCGGAATCTGTAGTTACAACATTAAGCTGGGATCAAATCGAAAAGTACATTCACGCCATGATTACGTATGGCTTGTATATGGATGCGAACGAGGCAGCACTCGTAGACAAAACAGAGATGGAGAGGGTATCTTATCAGATCGGCTATTTTCTCCGTGATTGGATAGATGATGTACCGGAAGAACTTAACAGTATAGAAAAAATAGAAACTCTTCTTTCTACGCATGAAGGAAGAGAACAGCTGGAAAGCTTTTTGGAAGATGTCGATGCACGGATTTCCTATGGAGAATTAAAGCCGAAAACTGTGAAATCTCCAGGATATCTATTATCCGAAATCGCGGATCTTGACAGGGAGAGAATTCATTTTCCACTTCATGATACGGTAGATGTCAGACAGGAAGATTTCATCACACAGGACGAAATCGACTATGCCCTTTGCATTGGAAGTGGTTTTGCAGATGGAAAATTTCGAATCTACGAATATTTCATGGACCTGCATAACCAGAAAGAAAATGCAGACTTTCTGAAAAAAGAATATGGGATTGGTGGCCAATCCGGTGCGTTACCTGGCAATAGTAGTTCCAACAGTGAACATGATGCGAAAGGTATTCTCCTGGAGAAAGGAAGCCTTTTAAATCCATATACAAAAGTCCTTTTAAATTGGAATGTCGTAGAAGAAAGAATCTGCGAGCTGATTTATGCAGACAAATACTTTTCACCACAGGAAAAAGAAGAGTATAAGAATTATAAAAAAGAACAGGAAAAAAAGGCAAAAGAAGCCGAAATTACCCGGCTGAATAACGGAATCCGGTTAGAGTGCAAACAGGAGATCGAAAAACAGATTGCCGAAAAATACAATGGATTTTCCGTTCCACAAAATACGGTATCTGAAATTGTAGAAAAATACGGCATAGACTGTGTACAATTTGTTTTGGCCAATACCATTGTGCAGGCATGGAAGGAAGGTCGGTTTTCTCTAAGAAACAAAGAATGGGCGAGTTCCATCCTTACAGAAGGAGAATGGAGCAATACACTGATCTTAAACACCCACCCAACTATTTTGGATGGATTTACAAACCAAGTCAGAAACCTGCAGCATGAAAAAGAACAGGTAGTACAGGAACAGCTTACACTGGATGGCAATCTCTGTATTCTGGTTGACCAGTGGGAATCCGGAAACGTTAAATATCTGATCGGAAATTGTGTTGATGATCCGGACTTTTATTATGTTCAGTGTGAAAATCGAGTCTTTGAATTTGACCATAAGCCAGATAAAGTTGAAGTAGAGGACTATTATATCGACATTCTTGCTGAAGAAGACATTGATCGACATGAAGCGGAAGTTGGTGCCAAACTTGATGGGGAAGAACTGCAACGGTTATCCTGGCAGGTGGTACATGAGGCAGATGATGCGTTTGGAAATCCAACAAAATGGAGCGCAAGGCTTTTTTCGGATGTCTTTTTGTGGATCAACAAAGGAAATGCCGTATATTCCATTTATGATGCAGAAGGTTATCCGCCATTGGAAACTTTTGAATCTTTGGAAGATGCCATGGCATGGGCCGATGAACTTGCTGCAGATGGAAGAGACATTGAAAATTCTATTCCAGACGAAACGACGCCAGATACCGAAGAAAAACAAGAAGAAAGTAAAGCTGCACCGGATAAAAGTGCAGCTTCCAATTTTCAGATCAGTGATGACCATTTGGGGGAAGGATCTCCAAAAGAGAAATTCAGAAGGAATCTTGCTGCCATTGTGCTGCTTAACCGGATCGAATCGGAAAACAGATACGCTACAGCAGAAGAACAGCAGGTTCTCAGTCAATATATTGGATGGGGTGGACTGGCGGATGCCTTTGACGAAAGCAAACCAAACTGGTCTGAAGAATATCAGCAATTAAAGGCTGCATTATCGCCGGATGAATACCGTATGGCCAGGGAAAGCACTTTAAACGCACATTATACCAGTCCAGTGATTATCCGGCAAATTTACAGTGCTTTGGAACGAATGGGTTTTTCCAAAGGAAACGTTCTGGAACCGGCAATGGGAGTTGGAAACTTTTTGGGCATGATGCCGGACTCCATGAAAGAAAGCAACTTATATGGAGTTGAACTGGACAGTATTTCCGGACGGATTGCCAAACAGCTGTATCCACATGCCAACATACAGATATGTGGTTTTGAAAAAACTACATATCCAGATAACTTTTTTGATCTTGCCATTGGAAATGTTCCGTTTGGACAATACAAGGTGGTAGATAAGAAATACGATCGGAACAAATTCCTGATCCATGATTACTTCTTTGCAAAAACACTGGATAAAGTACGTCCCGGTGGTATTGTTGCCTTTATCACAAGCAAAGGAACACTGGACAAGTCCAATCCGGAAGTGCGGAAATACCTGGCACAACGGGCCGAGTTACTTGGTGCTGTCAGGCTTCCAAATAAAGCCTTTAAATCGAATGCAGGAACAGAAGTAACATCCGATATTTTGTTTTTGAAAAAACGGGATCATATGATCGTTTCTGATCCGGATTGGGTCTATCTTGGAAAAGATGGATCAGACATTACCATGAACAATTATTTTGTTGAACATCCAGAACAAATTGTTGGAAAAATGGAAATGGTATCCGGTCCTTATGGAATGGAAAGTACCTGCACAGCAGATGATTCGCAACCGTTTGAAGAACAATTGCAGGAGTCTCTGCAAAATATCAATGGAGAATTTGATGCGATTGATCCGGAAGAGATTCTTACGGAGGACTTAGAAGAGCTACTTTCTGCAGATCCGAACGTCAAAAATTATAGCTTTACGGTTGTTGGAAAGGAAATTTATTACCGGGAAAATTCTGTTATGCGTCCTGTTGACGTTTCGGCCACAGCAAAAGAGCGGATCAAGGGAATGATCGGCATCCGGGATTGTACTCGTGCGTTAATTAATTTGCAGCTGAATGAGTATTCCGATGCAGACATTAAACAAAAGCAGGAAGAACTGAGTGCGTTGTATGATGGATATACAGCAAAATTCGGTATACTGAATTCGCGTGCAAACAGAATCGCATTTGATCAGGATTCCAGTTATTCTCTGATTTGCTCATTAGAAAACCTTGATGAAGAAGGAAATTTCAAGGAAAAGGCTGCTATATTCCAAAAGCGTACAATTAAGCAGGAGAAAGTTGTTACAAGCGTTGACACAGCCAGTGAAGCATTGACCGTATCTCTTTCAGAAAAGGCTGTTGTTGATCTTCCGTATATGAGTGAACTTTCCGGAAAAGATACCAAAGAAATTGTGGAAGAACTTCGCGGTGTCATATTTGAAGACCCAATCACCGGAAAATGGGAGACTGCAGATGAATATTTAAGCGGTAATGTCCGGGAAAAACTCAAAATTGCAACATCTTACGCAGAAACAAAACCTGAGTTTAGCATTAATGTGCAGGCACTTAAACAGATACAGCCCCAAAATCTCGATGCCTCAGAGATAGAGATCAGGATTGGTGCCACATGGATTGATCCGAAGTATATAGATGACTTCATGGGGGAAGTCTTTCAAACACCACATTATCTATTAGATCCTGGTACTGTAAAAACAAGTTTTTCGAATATAACAAGTACATGGAACATTGCCGGAAAAAATGCTGAAACTTCCCGCTCTTTTGCAAATACCACATTTGGAACCACAAGAGTAACTGCGTATAAGTTGCTGGAAGATACCTTAAATTTGAAAGACATAAAAATTTATGATACCTTTGATGAAAGGAGGGTACTGAATAAGGAAGAAACGACTATTGCAAGTCAAAAGCAGGAAAACATAAAAGAAGCGTTTAAAGACTGGATATTCCGTGATCCGGAACGAAGACAGAAGATTGTAGAAACGTATAACGAACTATTCAATTCTGTTCGTCCACGGGAATATGAAGGCTCTCATTTGACATTTCCTGGCATGACGCCAGATATTGAATTAAAGCCGCACCAGAAAAATGCAATAGCCCATATTTTATACGGCAACAATACATTACTTGCCCAGTGTGTTGGTGCTGGAAAGACATTTGAAATGATTGCTGCAGCGATGGAGAGCAAAAGACTCGGTTTATGCCAGAAATCATTATTTGTTGTCCCAAATCACCTCGTAGAACAATGGGCTTCTGATTTCCTACGGTTATATCCGGGGGCAAACATCCTTGCGGCCCGGAAAAAAGATTTTGAACCGGCAAACCGGCAAAAATTCTGTTCCAGAATTGCTACCGGAGATTATGATGCAGTTATTATCGGACATAGCCAGTTTGAAAAAATACCTCTTTCCGATGAACGACAAAAAAATACAATCATACAGCAGATTGATGAGATCGAAAAAGGACTTCGTGAAATAAAAGCAGAGAATGACGAACGTTTTACCATTAAACAGATGGAAAAGACCAAAAAGAGTCTGGAAACGCGTCTTGCCAAGCTTTATGACCAAACCAGAAAAGATCAAGTTGTAAATTTTGAAGAACTCGGTATAGACAGGCTGTTTGTGGATGAAAGCCATAACTATAAGAATCTGTTTTTGTATACCAAAATGCGCAATGTGGCAGGTATCCCGCAGACAGAAGCCCAGAAGTCCTCAGACATGTTTGCAAAATGCCAATATATGGATGAACTAACCGGCGGCAAAGGTATCACCTTTGCTACCGGAACGCCGATTTCCAACAGTATGACAGAGCTGTATACAAATATGCGTTATCTGCAGTACGGCACACTGAAAAGATTGGGAATGACACAATTTGATTCCTGGGCAGCATCATTTGGTGAAACACAAACAGCGATTGAGTTAGCTCCAGAGGGGGTTGGTTACCGTACAAAAAGAAGGTTTTCTCGCTTTTTCAATCTTCCTGAGCTAATTTCAGTATTCAAAGAAGCGGCCGACATTAAAACTGCAGATATGCTGAATCTTCCTGTTCCGGAGGCTCAATACGAAAATGTAGTTCTGAAACCAAGCGAATACCAGAAAGAAATGGTTGCATCGCTTGCTAATCGCGCTGAAGCAGTCAGAAACCAGCTTGTGTCACCTTATCAAGACAACATGTTGAGGATAACAAACGACGGCCGGAAACTTGCTCTCGATCAGCGTCTGATAAACGAAATGCTACCTGCGAATGAAAATTCAAAAGTTGCAGTGTGTGCCGAAAAATCTTATCATATCTGGGAAGAAACCACTTCAGAAAGATCTACACAGCTTATTTTTTGTGATTTATCTACGCCAAGGAAAAATAGGGATGAATCTTTTAGCGTATATGATGAGTTAAAGTCTCTCCTTATGAAAAAGGGTGTGCCGGAAGATGAGATTGCATTTATTCATGACGCCAATACAGATCAGAAAAAAGCTGAATTATTTGCTAAAGTCCGTAGCGGACAGGTTCGTTTTCTGATCGGATCTACTTCTAAAATGGGTGCTGGAACAAACGTGCAGGATCGTTTGATTGCGTTGCACCATCTTGATGTACCGTGGCGTCCATCCGATGTAGGACGGATTTTGCGGACATTCAAAATAAAAAAGAATGTGGAGGTAACAGACAATGGCAAAATCATTATTTGAGGAACTGGGCGGCAAATACGAAAGGCAAGGGGATTATTTGATACCGTGCTTAACTGTACCCGCCGAAGAAGAACAGGCAATAGGCATCTGGGGGCAACGGCATTTAGATTATCTAAAACAGTACCGTAAAGTTACATACACCAATCTTCTTACAAGCGGCAGGCTAAACGCCTACCTTGCCGACATCAACAGACAGGCACAGGAACGCTTTGAAAGGCTCATAGAGGGTATGAAACAGGCACAGGGCATAACGGAACAACGGAACAGCTAAAGGCAGAAAACGCCTTAGAATGGACAGGATGCCTCAATAAC
>ERZ773239.2237-NODE-2237-length-11654-cov-11.827313_pt1 | contig 11654 bp, 14 predicted proteins | sample MGYA00580521_ERZ773239 | MGnify/ENA primary metagenome ERZ773239 (study PRJEB29015, sample SAMEA2737801) | human gut metagenome | biome: human gut; feature: human-associated habitat; material: faeces | place: China | collected 2012 ... | reverse complement strand
GAACTGCATTTTTTTCTGGTTTTATATAATTTACATTTTCTAAATCTAAACCAGCTCCTTGAATTGCTGCATCATAATTCTTAACACCTTCTACCTTTGAAACCTTATCAATTAAATTTTCTGGAATTGTTCCTTCAAAATTACCCGTAAAATTAGCTTGTAATTCAAAAGTATTTGCCATATCCTTATTTGAATCTTGTCTTGCTATATTTGCTGCCTTTTTAATTGAAATTCCACTTAAAACTGCCGTTGATATTCCAAATAATATAAATAACATAATAATACTTTTTATTTTTTTTCTTGTTATATATAATATTGATCTCTTAAATACATTCATATTTATGTCCTCCTTGTTTATTAACTTGAGTACATTCTATCAACCTAATATGAAATATTTATGAAATTAAAAAATTAAATTTATAAAATTCATTAAGAATCGTATTAATTAAATTATTTTTTATAAAAAAATAAGGATATTATTAATCTAATACCCGTTATTTTTCAACTATTTTATTTTTTATTAAACATGAACAAATTTCAAATATTTAATTAAAATCAACTTCAAAACTCATTCCAGTTAATATTGATTTAAAAGAATAATCTAAATTATACATTTTTAAAATCTGTTGAACTATGTATAATCCTAACCCATTCCCCCCACTACTCTTATTTCTATCAAAATCAACTCTATAAAATGCCTCAAAAATATGTGCTAAATGTTCTTCTGAAATTGGCTTACAATCATTTTCTATAATAAGTTTTTTATCTTTTATATATATTCTTATTTCCTTTCCTTCATCAGTATAATTTACTGCATTAGAAATAATATTAGAAATTGCTTTAGTAAATAATTTTTCATCTACTTTAATATTAAAAGACTCTTTTAAATTCATTTTAATATTAATTTTCTTTGACTTAGCTATTAATTTATATTGTTCTATGTTCTTTTGAACTAAACTACCTAAATCTAATACACTTTCATTTTTATTATTTATTATATTAAGTTTTGAAGTATCTAAAATTTCCTGAACCATTTTACTTAATTCACTAACTATATCCTTACATTTTTCTAAATATATATAATGATTTTTATATTTTCCTATATCATATAACATATTTTCAATCATTATATTCATACTCATTAGTGGTGTCTTAAGTTCATGTGATGCGCTTCTTAAAAAATCCACCTTTATTTTTTCAGATTCACTTACATTTTTTATTTCCTCTTCCAATGATACAATTGTATTTAATAAATTTTCATATAAACTATTTACATTAGCTGCTAATATTCCTATTTCATCTTCAGTTTCTACCTTACAAAAGGCTTCTTTATTTAAATTCTCCATTTTTTTTGTAACATCACAAATTTCTTTTATTGGAGTTGTAATTTTTCTTGCATATATATATGATGCAATAAGTGCTATAAGCAAGCTTATAAAAATAGAATATGGAAGTATTTTTAATATAACATCTCTTGTTTCTGTAAATGATTCTAAATCCATTACTATTTTAGCACTTCCATTTACATCATTACTTTTTTTAAAGTCCCTACTTTTTATTATTGATAAATTATTTATATTAATATATTGACCGAATCCATCATCACCTATAACTTCTCTATTTTCATCATTAAAATTTTCTATAATATTTTCACCAATTAAATTAGGAATTATTAAAGAGTTTTCTGTAATTTCCTCTTCATTAACATATATATCTACTTTGTGCAAACCTTGAAATACCCTTTTTTCATCTCCTATAGTAAGTAAAACTTGAATATTATATTTTTCAGCAAAATTCTTTGCTATCTTAAATGATTCCTCATTATCAGATTTATTTACTTGTTCAATTAAAGCTTCAATAATTTTATCAGCTTCCTTTTGTTTATTATTCACATATACCTTGGGTAATGCTAAATAAATTAAAACATTTGAAATTAAAATTATTAAACTTATTATCCCCATGGTAAATATATATGTTTTTGAAAATAACTTTAACTTATTCATCATTGCTCCTCAAATTTATATCCAATTCCCTTAACTGTTACTATACAATCTAATAACAACTTTTTTCTTATATTTTTAATATATACATCAATAACCCTATCATTTGGTGATTCTTCAATATTCCATAAATTATCTAAGATTTGTGCTCTTGTTAAAACCTTTCCCTCATACTTTAATAATAACTCTATTAATTTTATTTCCTTAGGTTTTAAATCTATATTTTCGCCATTCTTTCTTGCTGAGTATCCTTCAAAATCAATTTCTATGTCTCCATAGAACCACTTTTTATTTTCGCTAACTTTTACTCCTCTTCTAAGAAGTGCTTCTATTCTTTTATGTAAAACTATTATTGAAAATGGCTTTGTAATATAATCGTCTGCCTTTTCATCAAAACTCATAATTTGGGTATAATCATCACTCATTGCTGTTAACATAATTACTGGAACATTGCTTTCTTGTCTAATTTTATTTAAAACAACAAATCCGTTAGCTTTGGGAAGCATTATATCTAAAATTACTAAATCAATTTTACTATTCTTAAATAATTCTATTGCTTGCATTCCATCTTCTGCACTTATAACGTTATATCCAACTTCTGATAGATATTCACTTACGCCTTCCCTTATTTCTTTTTCATCTTCAACAATTAATATATTAATTTTCATTTATATTTTCCTCCATTTTATATAATATATATCAAAATGAATTTATTTTATAAATACATAATAACATAAAGATTCAATTATATTATAGATATAAAAATGATAATTTCATAAATTAACACTTTTAACATTAAATTACTAATATTATTTATATACCAATTCCACATATAATTTATCACTAAAGTTCTATCTATAAAGGCTTACTTAAATGACAGTATTATCAACCCTCTCCTTCTCAACTCCCTTTATTCATTAACCTAATTTCAAATTATATCCTTTATATCATTATTTTCTAATACTGCTAAATCAATTCTAGAATTTATGGCTTTTATGCTGTGTTCCCTCGCAACAATTGAATTCTTTAACTCTAAGTGTAACTTGTATGCTATTCTATCCCTTATTACTGATTCATTCTTGCTAGTTAATGAAAGATATGCTAACTCATTTTCTCCAAATAACTCTCTGCTTTCTTGTATTACTTTCACTAATTCTTCTATTTTCAATTTTAAACTCCCACTATTCAACTATCATACTTATTATATTACTATTTTCAGATTTATACAATTCATTCCAAGTAAATGTAAAAAGGATAGGTTACCTTGTTCTTTAGGTAACCTATCCTTCATTAAGTATGTTATCACATCATCATTTATTTGTATTTCTATGCTATCTATTTCTCTTTCTTTATTTATTGTTATCTTTGAAACTAGTAGATGTATTAGTTGTTTCCTTTGTTGACTTGTACTCATTTCAAAGAATACTTCTTTGAATCTTTTCATTACTTCATTTACTATCTCAAATGGTATTGGATCTCCTTCTGCTAGTTGAAGATCTTGTTTTAACTCTTGCTCTCTGTATTTTAGTTTCTCAATGTCATCATTTATTACTTTTATTCTTGGTGACAACTCACTTTTATCTAATATTCCATCTTCAAATAGTTCTATGTTTTTATTCTTCTTACTTGTTAGTTTCTCTATCTCTTTATTTATCTGTTCTAAGTGCTCTAGTATTGGTTTTAACTTAGTAGATTTATTCTGATTTATATTATCTACTACCTTCCTTAATATAGTTTCATCATTGATTAGTTCCATTATCTTATTTAGTACATATTCATCAGCTAATTCTACTCTTATTGAGTTTGAATTACATACTGCTGTTCCTTTATTCTTCCAATTTCCACAAGAATAGTATTCATTTATTCTTCTAGTTCCATCTTTCCTTTTAGCAGTAGACCTACTAATTGTCATTCCTGCTCCACATACAGGACACCTTAGTATTCCAGTTAAAGGAAATTCACAATCGTAGACTTTATTATGTTTCTTACTTCTTTCCTTTAGTATTACTTGTACTTTATTCCATGTTTCCAAATCAATTATTGGTTCATGTATTCCATCTGAAAGTATTGGATTTGCATTTATATTATTTCTTCTTTTCTTGCTCCAATCTTGCCTTACATTGTACCTTATCTTACCAATTTATACTGGATTTTGAAGTATCTCCTTTACTGTACTTACTGCGAACAAACCATTTCTTTTCGTCTTATGACCTTCCTTGTTTACTCTATTTACTACTGCCTTGTATCCATGACCTTGGCTGTATAGTTCAAATATTCTTCTTACTGTATTTGCCTCTTTTTCATTTATTTCTAATCTAGTATTCTTTCTTTTCTTTCCCTCATTAGGTAATTCTACTAAATCATGAGTTTAAAAATCATTTTACTAATAATGAAAAATCTAAACTTTGGCTTGAGAATTTTATAGAAAAAAATAAGGCTTAATTTAAGCCTTATTTTTTAAGAAATAATATACCTTACCAACTCAATAAGGTTGAAACAAATACTTTATAGACACAGTTTCCAGCTTTATATACATTATATATATTACATTTCAAATACTTTCATAGCTCCATCAATTTCAAATTCTATTTTTAAACTATCTACTTTGTCTAAATTTTCTTCTAAGAGATATATTAATCTAGTTATACATATATTTTTCATATTATCATTAATAAGATTTTCTTCCTTATATTTTAAGTATATCATTGAGTCAAATGCATTTTTTCTATCTTCTAAATCATTATTTTCTAATATAAAAATATTGTGACTAGAGTATAGTTCAAGATTTAAATCATTTACATTTATATTTTCAATATATAATGATGTACCAATCTCCTCAATTTCATCTTGATTATTATAAATAAACCTAACTTCAGATAAAATATCTAATATAAAATAATTCTGAACCTTTTTCATAGCTAATATTTTTATATTTTTTTCATTTACTAATAAAGTATTTATATTCTCTAATTTGAATTGACCTATTGTTATTAGTGTATTTTTTTCAAAAAAAATATTTTCATCTACATCTTTTATTTTTAAATTAACTTTTTCTAAATCATTATCTTCATTACAATAAATTTCAATCGCATTAAATCCATTAAATATATTACACTTTATTATTTTATTGATTAACTCTATAACTTTTTCTTGCAAATACGTATTTGTTTTTTCAAACTCTACCTCATATACAAAATTGTTTTTTAGTAAATTTCTTATATTTATATTTATATAGTCTAATTCTTTCAAAATAATTAATTTATTATTACTTTTTCGTTTAGAATATATACTCACATGATCTTTTAATTCATTACTTAATTCAACTGGATATTCAGTTGATATATAATATTTTAATATACTCATTTTATTATCCTTTTAATTATTAGTATCCACTAAACCAGCTAGTAACAGTTTTGTGAATTGATTTTGGTAAATGTATTAAATTAGAAAAACTATTATCTACACCATATGCTAATGGCTTTATGTGATGAACATCATATAATGATGAATTTAAAGTTACTCCATATCTACGCTTATATTCATTATAATATGTTGTGTTTAAATTACTAGGCCTTTTATGTATAGTATTTTTTACATAATCAGCTCTAGGTTTACCTAATGTTTTTCCTGATTTTTTATCTGTATATGATGCATTCCATAACTTTCCAGTTCTATTTAGCAATCCATAATAAGTATTTACTGTTTTAGCTGGTAAATATGAATTTGATCCATCTGGCTTTAGTTGAGATATAAGTTTAACTTTATAATATCCTGTTTTAGCTGGAACAGAATGCTTATAGTTTTTTATAGTGTTTACATTTCCAAAATCCTTTAATATACCATAGTTACTATAAGTACCATTTTCTGTATTTGACCTTAGTATCTGTACTTTTAACTTTAATGGAGGCTTAACAAATATAGATGTTGGTATATCAACATTGAAATTCCATACATGCATCTTATTCTTTGAGTCATAACTTGCACTTATTTTAACCTTTATATATTCAATTCCTAATATATTTCTTGCTTTATTATCTAGTTCAATCTTTACTATTTTTTCTTCTTCTAAGTCAATATCTTCAGTCTCTTTTATAATGCTCGATTCTAAATTATTATAAATATCATTTGCAAAAATATTTAATGTATTTGAAAAAATAATCATAAGTGCCATCGCTATACTAGATATAAATTTTAATAATTTTTTCTTCTTCATAAATATACCTCTCTTAATTAACTATACCTTAATTTCTTATATTTTCTATTTTTATATTAATTGTATTTTTTTCCAATAAAAGCCTTTTATTATCAGAATATTTATGCTATTATAAAATAATGATTTAACCATGCAATAAATCTTTTATTTATAAACATACTTGTAAACTAATCTTTAAATTTGGCTTTAGGGTATACCCTAAAACTACACCACCATTCCATCTTCCTTCTCTTGCTCTTGCTAATAATCCCATCTTCACATTTTCAGCAATAGTTTCTCTTTCAAATTCCCCTATTGCTCCCATTATGTTAAGTTGAAGTTTACCTGATGGTGTTTCTGTTTCAAAGTTCTCTGTTAATGAACGAAATGCTATATTATGCTTATTTAGTAAGTCTACTATATTAAGTATATCTAGTAATTTTCTACTTATCCTATTTAATTTCCAAACAACTACTAAATCAAACTTATTCTTAGTAGCATCCTCTAGCAATTGTTTTATTCCTGGTCTATTTGTTATATTCTTTCCACTTATTCCTCTATCTTCGTAAAGGTTATAGATTTCATGACCTTGATTCTTACAGTATTCTTTAATATTATGATATTGACTATCAATTGAGAAACCTTCTTCAGCTTGTTCTATCGTTGATACCCTACAATATATTGCTACTTTTTTACTCATTGTCATCTCCTCCATTTTCTTCATTAGTCTTTATTATGTGTTTTTGAATTATATCACTTAGTATATTTATTATTTCATCTCCATTTATCTGTTCCATTGTCACAGTATCCATAGTTATCCTCCAAATTATGATTATATATACTAGGAATACTAAAATACCCCTAGTACATTTTTAAATTTATTACATTCTAGTTATTTTGATTTCTCTGTTTTTACCTTTACTTCTTTCAAATTCAATACCTACATCTAGTAAATTGCTCTTTATCTCATTCAATCTTCTTGATAATACATTTGGTGTTTTAGCCCAATTACTATTTGTGGTATCTATCTTTTCAAAACCTGCAACTATTTCTAATTCAGATAAAAGTTTTGTAGGTGAACCCGACCATACAGTCTTGTCTTCCATGAACTTATACATTGCAAATCCTACAGGATGAGATTCTAAAGCTTCTATATTAGCATTATTTTGGTTATTCAAGTAAGCTTCTAAAAACTTATCTCCTCCTATACCTAAAACTTCTGCTATTGCATATCCCCATCTTGTGAAATCTGCCATTCTACCTAAGTTATTTAACTCGACTTGGTCATATATACTCATTGCTTTAGATAGTGTTTCAAATATTGCACCTAGTATTATAGGTTTGTCCTTCTCAAACTCTTCTCTAAGTACTTTTTCTTCTTTTCTCTCATTTGGAGGTATTCTTTCTAGTTCTAATAATATACATCTATCTAAAAGGTCTGGTCTTGTTGCTACCACATTAATTCCATTTAATACTATGAATCTTTGGAAGAACATAACTTGCTCTTCATCATCTGTATACAACTTTCTCTTTGTGTGTCCACCACCTGTGACAGCTATACATAATAAATCACTAACTTGATTACTTATTGTATCTATGTTATCAAAACAAGGAACATAGTTCTTTGAAATATATACTGCTAAATCATCTATTGTTTTAGGGATAGATACTACTGGAACGATTGCTGGATCAATTATATCTCTTACCAGCTTCATTGTACTCGTCTTAGATGAACCTTTTTCTCCATGTAGTACTTGTATTGGTCTTGCTATGTTTGGTATAAGTGAAGCTACTAATATTACTTTTTGAAGTATTAAATGGTTTTCATCTTTGTATCTAAACCATTTATCTAATATATCAAGATTACCATTTCTTTCTGGTGTCACTTGTCTATACATTGTTTTTGTTCTAGCAAATATAACAGGTGGATCTTTAATAATTTCCCAACCATCTCTTGATACCTTTACAACGTTACAGCTATCATCTTTTAAATCATAATAAATGCAATTATCAACTGTAGCGCATCTTCTTTCTACTAACACTTCATTTACTTCATTCATTGCTCTAGATTCTAAAAGTAGTATTATCTTAGCTATATTGTCATTCGTAGGTATTTTCGATTCTATATTGTAAAATTGTGAAACAATCCATTTTTTAAAACGTTCCGATTTTACATTTACATTATTTTCTCTAATTTGGATGGTTACATATGTCTCATCCATAGATGTCCTATATGTTTCTATATCTTCAACGATATCTATTAATATATCTATTTGACCTTTTTTATCTTCATTTTTACCGTCATATTTGTCGATATTTTCATTAGTAACTTTATTTGTAGGTTCATATTTACTTCTAAGTGTACTCCAGTTATTTTCTGAACAAGAATTATGATGACATCCTGCTACTATGTTTCCATTATTATATTGGATAACATATGCACTTTTATCTGTATGCTCTTCATTCCAAGGACATTGCTTTAATACATATATTATTTTATCTGCCTCTTCTTTACGATGAGAAACTTGTATTTCATATTTTTCTAACCATTCAGCTTCATCTTTTTTCTTGTTCACATTTTTTAATTTTTTATTGGTTATTTCTGCTGTTACTTCAGTATTTATATTATGTTTATCCTGTAGTTTAGATACTATTTTAGTTATCTGAGATATAGTAACTATCTCACCTTCACCTCTAATTGAAATTATTCTCGCTTGCCTATGTGGTCTTGTTGGTATATTGTCTCCTTTACATGCTATTGTTCCGTATAGTCTACAAATACGAGATGGATTATAAGTAGTTTTATCAACCTCAACTTTGTCATCTGAGAACTCTATGCTCAACTCATTTAAGAAATTTTTTATTGTATCTTATTTTTTAGTAGATTTTCCTTTAGTTCTTTTATTCCTTCTTCATCTGTTAGTGCAATAAATCCTCCAAGGTCTTCTTCTGTCCTTTCTTCTCCGTACTCTTCTACTAAAATCTGTACATTTTCTTTTATAACTTCTTTTACTTGCTTAGGTAGTTCACTTACTAACTCTAAATCTTGCTCTTTCCAAATTTTAATTATCATTTTATTTTCTCCTTATTTTATTATTAAAAAAGAGATGTTGCTTTTATTGCAACATCTCCTTATATTAATTTTTTGTGTCCTATCTAATAGACTATCTTCTATTTAATATAGATTCAAAATTATAATATATATTTATAATTTCATTTATTACGTTTTGTTTATTAACTTATATATAAATCAATTATTCTATCTACTGTTCTAAATAGATTTTGCATTATAACTCTATTAACCTCTATAAATCTATTTTTTATTCACTTACTATTATATCAACTTTTGATAAATTAAAATTATAAGAATCTTGAACTAATTCTGAAATAATATTTTCTAAATAATATACATCTTTTTTCAGAAAATCATATTTAAAATCAGTTTTAAAAACCCTTATATTATTGATTATAAGTAAAATCGAACCATTTTCTTGCGTAACTTCGATTTTTAAACTTCTTTCATTTGAAGTATTTAAGATATTTAAAAGTTTTTTTAAAAGAGCGTCTATAGCTATATGTTTATGAGCTAAGTCAAAATTCTTCTTACAGTTACTGCAATAAGTATATGTGGAATTTGTGTCAGATAATAAATATTCAAGTTTTGTGCTTTTACAATAGTTGCAATTCATTTTTAACATTCCCCTATTCATTATATTTACTACGTGAAAAAATTTTCACTCAACTCCGACATTATAACACCTTTATACTGTTATATTTTGGTGAAACTTGTCATTTTTATCGATTACCATTATTTACATGTATTGTGATAAAAATTCTTATATTCTATATACAGAAGCTTCATCAGCTTCAAGATAACAGAATTTCCTTATAAACAAAATACCCTATAGGTCAGACCTTTTATTAGGTGTCTACTCTATAGGGTACATTTTATATTAAGATATTATTTTTATATTATAAATAAAGAAAAAGAACATAAAGCTAAAACAAAAATATTAATCGAAATAGGAGCTATAATAGATAGCATGGGAATTAATTCTGTTGAATTAGCAAATGAATTTAAAAATTATTTTATTAATACTGAAAAATCAAAATTATGGTTAGAAAAATTTATAGAAAAAAATAAGGCTTAATTTAAGCCTTATTTTTTTCTATAAATTCTTAATTTCCACTTTCTATATATTTTAACCATTCTCTATATTTTTCTGTATTATCATACTTTATAGCTTTCTCCGCATATTTTTTTGATATAAACTCGGAACCAAATGGGGTATCTATTACAAATAGATAGTAAGATATTAAATATGCTAAATATGCTACTTCTTCATACATATTTTTATCTAAGCATAAATAATATAAATTTAATAAATAAAAATATGTATTACTTTTATAAAAATCATCTTCTAAAGATATATCTGATAAAATATCTTCATTGATCCAATATATATCCTTTACTTCTTCTATATAAAATTTATCAATTATTTCTTTCAATAACATTTCTCTTCATCCTCTCTATTTAACCCAAGCAGTTGATAGTGCCTTTATAAGACCATTTGCATCTTTTATAAACCTAACTTGAATAGTCTTACCTTTGTATACTAGTGTTCTTACAAATATGTTTCTACCTTCTGACTTTTCACTTCCATCTTGTAATGCTTTTACTATTAATGGACCAACATTATTCCAATCAGGCTTTTTATTAAATTTATTCCTATTATGTTTAGATGCAAGAATATGATGTCTTTTATTTGCATTTGTATTTTTTACAGCATCTTTCGCAGACTTATCAAACTTATATTTAAAAACCCATGAAGAAACTTTTTTTCCAATCGCACTAGTTGCTTTTACAGTAACTCCTGCTACAATTATAGCTCCACCAATTGTTATAACTACAGGCCCAACTCCTGGGATAGAAAAACTTCCAGCTAAAAAACCTAATGGTCCTGTTAAAGCTACACTTCTTGATTGTATTGAATTTCCATTTAATTCATCTTTGTTATTTTTTAATTGATTTAAGTAAGTATTAAATTCTTTAATTTATATATCAGATAAAATTAAATCAGGAATATTATCTGTTATTTCACTTGCTCTTACTATTCCTATATTAGTAAAAACTAAAGTTATTGCTAAAAAATATGCTATTAATTTTTTCATAGTATCTCAATCTCCCTTTTCTAATCTAAAATGATAACTTAATTGTGTCATAAAATCGTTTTCAAGAAAATACTTTTTTTTGCAAAATATTTATGATATTCTTAAAATAATGTGATTAAATATAGTTAATTAGTATGAAAAATAACTAATCCTAAAATTTTAGTTTAGGTACCAGTTATATATTTAGAATAAATTTAAAGCCCTTAGAATCCATTTATTTGGATTTTAAGGGCTTTTTATAGTAGTCGAACTTAAAAAAGTTCGTAAATAGATTCTTCAAGGCTCTTGTT
>ERZ773239.2233-NODE-2233-length-11671-cov-3.336174_pt1 | contig 11671 bp, 8 predicted proteins | sample MGYA00580521_ERZ773239 | MGnify/ENA primary metagenome ERZ773239 (study PRJEB29015, sample SAMEA2737801) | human gut metagenome | biome: human gut; feature: human-associated habitat; material: faeces | place: China | collected 2012 ... | reverse complement strand
TGTTCCTACAGTTATCGATGAGAACGGCAAGATAACGCTGTCGTTTGCGGATATCTTGCCGTTCTCATCGATAACTGTAGGAACAACGAACTCGTCTGTAACGTCAGCGGCATAGGAAGCCTTGATAGCGTCAACTGCGTTATCAGCCTTATTGCCCTCGCCGTATACCATTGCGTCATAAGCCTTGCCTACACGCTCCCAACGGTTATCTCTGTCCATTGCATAGTAACGTCCCATTACTGTTGCTATCTTGCCGACACCAATTTCCTTGAGCTTTTCTTCAAGCTCAGCTACGAAGTCAACACCGCTTGTAGGAGGAACATCTCTGCCGTCCATAAAGCAATGAACATAAACCTTTGTAAGACCTGCTTTCTTAGCAAGCTCCAAAAGACCATAGAGGTGTGAATTATGTGAGTGAACGCCGCCGTTTGAAAGAAGTCCGAACAGGTGGAGTGCGCTGTCATTCTTCTTGCAGTTCTCAACTGCCTCCAGGAATGCCTTGTTCTCAAAGAAATCTCCGTCCTGAATGGACTTGGTGATGCGGGTCAGCTCCTGGTATACGATACGGCCTGCGCCCATATTCATATGTCCAACCTCAGAGTTACCCATCTGTCCATCCGGAAGTCCTACTGCCAGTCCACTCGCCTCACCCTTTACAAACGGGCACTGGCTCATCAGCTGATCCATCACCGGAGTCTTTGCCTCACATACGGCATTTGCCTCACAGTTTGGATTCAGGCCATATCCGTCCAGAATCATCAATACAACTGGTCTCTTATCCATGATATACTCTCCTTCTTTTAACGACCGCCTGTCCGGTCCACTGCCAAACACAATTCGCCAAACCCATCTTATTGATCAAAATCGATCAAATATTGTTTAAACTTTGACGATTCAGAATCATTGTACTTCATCATGAACAATTTTTCAAGTATAAGATACATGGCAAATTCCTACTCATGTACAGCAAGAATTCTTCGACATGTTTTACTGCATAATTCCCTTTACCGCCCAATCGTAGGTGTTCAATGCCTGAAACAGACTCAAGTTTGCACTCTCAAGCGCATTCTTTTTCTGCGTGTAAGTGATCTGTGCCTGAAGGTACTCTGCCTTGCTCAGCATGCCAAGGCTGTATTTGCTCTGTGCATTCTTCCATGTGATCTCCGCGCTCTGTGCTCCGGTCTGCGCGCTCACAAGCGCCTGTCGGCTCTGCAAAACCTGATTGTAGAGATCCTGCATTCCGGTCTTCACCTGCTCGATCTGCGCCTGCTCCTTGCTCGACTTCGCATTCATACCCGCGGTATCAGAATTTGAGGAATTACTGCGGATGCTGATCAGTTCGGTGTTATTTCCGATTGCGGTCTGCGTGTCTGCGCTTAAATCAAGGCTATCTACGCGCGAAGCATCGGCGGACGGGATCTTTGCAATCTCTATGCTTCCATCTGTCGCAAGACCGAGCATCAGACAGAGATTTTCATAGATCTCATCCTCGCTATTCTTTGCCGACTCTGCCGACTGCTGTGCCGAGAGAAGGTTCGCATAAGCGGTGTCGACATCTGTCTGGGACGCAAGTCCTGCGCCAAGCATCGTGCAGGTGTTCTCATACTGCGTCTGGTAGAGTGCCTGCATCTGACTCGCAAGCTTCTCCTGCTGTTTTACCGACTGATACGAAATCATCAGGCTCTGCGCTCCATTCGTCAGTGTGCGCTCAAGCGAGAGCTGAGAAGATGACGAGTTCTTCCGGTTCATCCGCTGAAGCATCTTGTTGTACTGGGAGATCGATGCGCGGTAAATCGCAAGATTTGCCGAGTACTCCGCATAGTCATCCATATCGCCGGAATCCTTCGCGTCATCCTTCTTTCGCTTATCCTCCGCAATCAGCTCTGTCAGCTCTTCCTTCATCTGCGTGTACTGCTGACGTGTCGAGTCAGTCGCATCGGAAGCCTGCTTTGCCGAGGTATTTCCGCGGTGGATCAGACTTCCAAGCTCGTCATACTCCACCGTGTTGTCATTTAACCTCTCCTCGGAAATCACATTTCCATCTGCCATCTCAGTCCGGGCGGTATCCTCCTCCCAGGTCACTTCGGGGCTTACGACCGGACTTGTCGCCTGCTCCCCCGAATTTGCAGAACCCGCTGATGCACCAGAGGAGGATTCTTCCGCGACATCGCTGTCCGCAAACGCCTGGATCCGGCCGACTCCACTGATCGTTGTTCCCACAGTCATTGCACTGAGGGCAAATGCCAGAGCAAGCAGGCGGGATCTTGATTTTCTCATCACCAATCACCATCCTTACTGTGCACTCGCGAGACCGTTCACATTCCAGCGGTAGGTCTCAAGTGCGTCCTGATACGAGATCGATGCTTCTTTCAACGCGAGACGGCTGTTTGTGAGTGCGATCTGCTGGGTCTGATTCTCATAAGCGGTAATCATGCCCACCGACAATTTCTGCTCCGACAGCGATGCCTGTCTCTCCTGAGTCGTCAGGCTTGCCTGCGCCTGCTCGTAGGCGAGCTTCGCATTCTTCAAATTCTGGTAAGCACTTGCGACCGAAGCGCGGATCTTTCGCTCGTTTCCCGCAATCGTCGTGTTCAAATTGCGCTTTGTGTCGTCTGAAACTGCATTTTCCGACTTTCTCTGGTTCACGAGAAGCGTATAGTTCTTCTCGAGTGCAGTCTGCTGGTCGGCAGAAAGGTCAATCTGATCCACCACGCTCAAATCCACCTTCGGCAGTTCCCCGATCGTCGGAGTGGCACTGCTGTCCCAACCGAGCATCACGATCAGCGACTGTCTCGCACTCTCAACCTGCTGTTCCATCTTCTGAATCGTATTTTCCTGATCCTGAACCGCCTCAAGCGCCGTCAGCACATCGGCATCGGTGATCGTCCCGGCACTGCGTTTCGTCTGCGCCAGCTCATAATCCTGTTTCAGACGGGTCAGCGTTGCCTGTGCCTCCTCGAGCTGAAGCTGATTCTTATAATAAGAGAGGAACTTCGACTGCGCTGACAACACGAGGTTATCCTCCGCCTGCGCATAGTTCAGATAGTAAATCCGGCTGTCCTCGAGGTTGTTGTCCGCCTGCTCTCTCAGGGACTTTGCCTGTACCTCGAGCGAGAGGTCACTGACGCGACCGGAACCGCTGTCGTCCCCGCTCTTGCTCGCCTCGAGATCCTCCGCGAGATCCAGATAGGAATTGGAAACATCTTCTCTCGTCGTTCCGTAGTCCCTGATAAATTTCTGGTACTCATACTGATTGTTCTGAACCGTCGGGTTGTACTCGTGAATCAGATCCGCGATCTCGGAATACTCGAGATTGTCGTCCTGAAGCGCACTCCACTCCTCAGCCGTCCGGGAAAATTCCGGGCTCGACGCGAGCACTCGCGCCGGAGCCGAAATCCCAATCGTCCCGACAGCGAGAATCCATGCCATCATGCGAAGGTTCCAGTTGACTTTTGCCATTGCGCTCTCCTTTCTCATCGTTCTTATTTTTTCTTTTCGCCTAGTTATTTCTTCTTATTTTTTCTTCTTAATTATTTCTTCTTGCTTTTTTATTTGTCCTTATTCTCTTCGTTCTCGGTCTTTTCCTTTGCCTGCTTTTTCGCTTCTTCTCTTGCGGTGCGCTTCATCATCTTCTTGCGCGCCTTCTCAAGTTTTGCCTCCTCGCGCTTTGCTTCCTGCTCCGGGTTCCTGCTCATGATGCTGTAAAATACCGGCAGCATCAGAAGGCTCAAAAGCGTGGATGCCGTCAGACCACCGATGTTTACGATGGCAAGACCACGCGTCATCTCACCGGAATTTCCGAGTGCCATCGCCATCGGGATCATCGAGACAACGGTCGTCAGCGTTGTCATCAGGATCGGGCGAAGACGGGTAGCTCCGGCTTCAATCAGAGCCGTATCGCGGTCCATCGTCGCGCGGTACTGGTTAACCGTGTCGACATAGAGGATACCTGCATTTACTACGGTTCCGACAAGCATCAGGAAACCGACGAGGGACATCATGCTAATTGCACAGTCCGTCAGCCACAGAAGACCGAACGAACCGATCAGGCTGAACGGGATTGTGATCATAACCATCAGCGAGAACTTCGGGGACTCGAACTGGGCTGCCATCACGACGAAGATCAGGAAGATTGCAGTTGCAATCGCTCCAAACAGTGCCGAGAACTCCTCGTTCATCGACTGATTCATCGAGTTGATACCACGGCTCACAGTCTCAGTCAGGTTCGGCGTCAGCACCTCCGCATTCAATGTTGCCTCGGTCGACTCATTTGCCAAAGCCGTGTACTGAGCGGTGATCGTTACCTTATATTCCTTATCCTCACGGCGAATCGTCGCCGGGCTGTCCTCAAAAGCAACATCTGCGACATCCGTCAGAAGCACAGAGCCACCATTTGAGGTTGAGAGCAGGACTCCCTTGATCTGATCGAGGGTATCGTAAGTATTTTCCGGATAAGCGACCTTTACGGTCACGCTCTCTCCGTCGATATCAAGGTCTGTCGCCTCAATTCCGCTGACAAGGTTTCTCAGCGTGCTTCCGACCGCCGATGCACTGACTCCGTATGCCTTTGCCTTCACGGCATCCACAGTGACAGCTACAACCGGGGAAGAGTTCTCAATATTTGAGTGAACCTGAGCAACCTCCGGTCGCTCGGAAAGCTCTGTGACGATCTTGTTTGTAACTTCCTTTACCTCGTCATAGTCCGCGCCCTTGAGGATTGCCTCATAGCTGTTGCCAAACGAGGACATCATACTCATCGATCCGCTGACATCGACGCTGATATTGCAGTCCGGGATGTCCTGAAGCTCCTGCTTCCACTCGTTTGCGACTTCCTTCGTGCTCATCTTTCGGTCATCCTTCAGATAAGCGGTAATGCTGACATCGCCACCACTCATCGCACCAGTTCCGCCACCTCGCGTCATGTAGGACTCGACATCCTCATGCTGGGAAATGATCGCCTCAACCTGTTTTGCAATCTCATCGGTGCGCGCCGTTTTCAGTCCCGGTCTCGTCTCAATGCTGATTGAAACCTGCCCCTGGTCATCCGATGCCATAAGCTCCGTCTTCAGCTGTTTTCCAAGGAAAATCGAGAAAATCAGCAGAGCGACACTCACAAGCATAACGGTCTTTCTCTTCGGCAGAATCACACGCATGACACTGCGGTAAGCATCCTGAAGATCTGCAACCGGTCTTGAAAGCGGTGCTTTCGTCTTCTCAGTCGGGCGGTATAACATGTAACAGAGCGGAACAACTGCAATCGAGGAGATCAGAGAGGCAACCATACAGAAAACGATCGTCCATCCGAGAGGTCCAAGCAACTGTCCAGTCATTCCATTTAACATTGCCAGAGGGATAAATACAACGCAGGTCGTCGCTGTCGACGCTGCAACAGACGCGCCGACGATGTTCGTTCCCTCAAGTGCGTCCTTCATATATTCAACCAGTCCGCCTTCGCGCTTTGCCGACACGCGGAAACAGCTCTCAAGCACAACGATCGAGTTATCAACCATCATGCCGACACCGAGTGTCAACGCACTCAAGGTAACGATGTTGAGCGTCATTCCCATACGTCCCATGACAATCAGAGAAGACAGAACCGAAACCGGAATCGAGCTTCCGACAATCAACGATGCCTTCAGATCTCCGAAGAACAGCCAGATGATGATCATTGAGATCACGATTGCCATGACGAGCGTCTCGGCTACGGAAAGCAGGGACTCCCTGATGCTGTCCGCGCTGTCGTTTACGATCGTGATCTTTAAATCCGAGTCCTGGCGCTGTAAGGATTCGATTGTGCTCTTAACCTGACTTGAGAGTGCCATCGCGGTCGAGCTCTGCTGTTTCGTGATCGCAATCGAGATTGTGTCATTGCCATTGTAACGAGCAATACTGTCTCCTGCATCAGAAGTTGTGTAAATATTTGCGACATCCTGAAGCGTCACAATGTTCTTGCCTGAGGTGCTGAGCGGAATCTCACCGAGAAGTTCCTCCGTGTCGTACTTCATTTTTGTCGTCAGAGAAAGCTCCTGACTTCCGACATCGATCGTTCCCGCCGGGGAGGAGACGTTTGCATTTGCAATATCCTGAGAGATTGAGTTCATCGTCACGCCATACTGCTTCATCTTCTCCTCAATCAGCTCGATCTTGATATACTCGCTCGAACCACCCATCAAAGAGACATCCGCTGCATTCGAGAGCTTCTCAAACTCCGGAACAATATCATCGTTTACATAGTCGTACAGATTATCTTTTTTCGTGTTCTCGATAACCATCATGATATCGGAACCGGAGTTTGAGTTCATCTCCATGATCGTCGGTGTATCCACGTCACTCGGTAGATCACGATTGGCAACCATGTCGACCTTCTTTTTCAGATCGTCATAGGCTTCATCCATGTCAGTTCCATAATCATACTCCAACATGATCATTGAACTTCCCTCGCTTGAATTCGAGGTGATCGATTTCAAACCGGAAAGTGTACTGACCGAATCCTCAATCGGTTTCGTGATCAGCTCACTGACATCCTCCGGGCTTGCACCGCTGTACTGTGTGACGACAATCATCATGGACATGTCCATGTCCGGGGAAAGCTCAAGATCCATGCCCGTGATCGACTGATAGCCAAACACAATCAGGCAGAGGATCGCAAGAATCGCCGTTACCGGACGTTTGAGGACAAATTTTGTAATTCCCATAGTCTCTGTTCCTCCTTACTGTCCGTTCTTCTCGCCTGAGGCATCCTGTTCATTCTGCTCGCTCGGAGCACCATCTGCATTCTGTCCATTTGCATCTGGTGCATCCTGATTTGCCTGATCACCGTCCTGTGCCGTCTGCGTCTCTGCGCTTCCCTTTAAGCGCACCTTCGTACCCTCACTAAGCTCAGAACTCCAGGTCGTCAGAACCAGATCATCCGTCGTCAGCCCGGAGTCGATCTCGATGTAATCCGAGTTGTTAAGTCCTGTCTCAACCTGAATCTTGTGCAGGGTACTGCTTGAGGAATCGTAAGTGTATACATAGGAATTTCCACCCTCATAGTAAACTGAATCAAGCGGAACGGATAATACCTGATCAGACCTCTGAGCAACCACATAGAGCTTTACCGAAGAGCCTGTCGGAAGACTTCCATCCTCAAGGCTCTCGTCAATTCTCGCCTTGACCGGGAAGAGTCCGGTTGTGCTGTCCGTCATCGTGCTGACCTCATAGATGATGCCGGTGTACTCGTTTCCATCCTTCTCCACGCGGATCTGATCTCCCGGATTCAAGTTTCCGCGGATTCTCTCGGTGACGGAAAACGAAACGACCTTTGCCCCCTCACCGGAAATGACGCAGAGCAGATTTCCGGAGTTCACGGTGTCATAGACTTTCACATCACAGAGCTCCACGGTTCCTGAAATCGGAGCTGTCACCTGACTGTAAGAAATCTGGTTGTCGTAGTTCGTCTTCGCGTTGTTGTACTGAATCTGGGCCGACTGCACCTGATCCTGATACTGCTGATATGCCTGCTCGGAGATTCCACCGCCCGCATAGAGTACCTGCTGTCTCGACAGCTCCTCCTGCGCCTGACGGAGCGCAAGCTGTGCCGAATCGAGAGAGCTCTTTGCACTCTCAACCTGCTTCGTATCGATCACGCAGAGAAGCTGACCTGCCTTGACCGTATCACCCGCCTGCACATTGACCGCGGTCACATCTCCGCCTGCCTTCGGGTACACATAGACGACATCCTCCGGCTCAACGCTTCCGACGAGTCCGCTTGTCAGCTCAATGTCACGGATCTCCGGATTTTCTGCTACAACGACAGGGTCCGAAACTCCCTGAGCAAACTGCTTTGGCGTCATAAGTTTCTTTCCCACCACCAGACAGAGTGCCACGACAGCGACTCCACCGATTATCCATCCTTTTTTCATCTCTTCACCTCATCCTAGTTCTCTTGGTTCTCTGGTTCTTTGGTTTCTTTTACTTTTCTTGCTTTCGCCAGTGCAAAGTAGGCTTCTTCCATGACTGTCATCCTATCATCTCTACATGAACCATTACTGAACCAAAGATGAACTCAAGATGAAATCACAAAAACTTCACATTTTCAAAGATTTTGATCTCCTGCTACCAGCACGTTACCTTACGGCACTGTAAAATAACACAAAATATGAAATAAAAAAACAGACTCAGGAAAGAAATTGGATAAAAATAAAGGATTTTCCGTTCAGAAAATCCCTACTTATGTACAGTAACTTTATTCGCTTCTTTCTTCCTGACAAAAAGGAAAACGCATAAAACGCAAAATACAACCATTGTGACGATCATCAACGACGATACCGGAATTGGATACACATCCATACTGATCAGTGTAAGTCCCTGATGCAGTGTGTATACACCAAATACAGAGAAGATAAAAAATGCGAGCATATTGAGCAATCCCTCCGGTATCTCACTCTTTAACAGATATCCCACCAGCATTCCAAGAATATCCGCCATAAAAAGTCCCAGCGAACATCCAATCCAGACAACAAGCGCTGATCCCAAACCTTCATTTGCACCAAAGGTAATGGCTGTAAGCTGTGTCTTATCTCCAAGTTCTGCCACAAAAAAAGTACAGAAAACTGCCAGCGGAGCGAACCTGATCTTTGATTTACCGCCCTCTTCTTCCTCCTCATCCTCCTCACTGGCAATCGTTGACACCGCAAAGTACAGAAATGCAAGTGCTGCAACCACCTTAATCAACCAGTCCGGAATGAATGCGCTGACAAGTCCTCCCGCAAGAACTGCCAGTCCATTGAGTATAAGAATTGCGACTGCCGTTCCCAATATAATGTCCCTTAACTTATATTTGGACGTAAGAGCAATCAACATCAGCTGAGTTTTATCCCCCATCTCTGCTATGAATTCCGTAAAAAATACCTTTAAAAATAATAACATTTCCGCATTTCCCCTTCTCTCCATATTAATAGCAACAATAACCAACCAAAAGAATTGTTATCGCAAGCATCTCCCGCAGAAAAAAAGACCCATGTATATCAACTTCCAGCAATGTATCGGATTCATACATAAACTGTTCATCGATATACATGAGTCTCATTATTTAAGATTTGCCAGATTATACGCTCTGCTATAATCAGAATGTTGACAAATCACACTTTCGCGCTAACTACTCCCTCATGGGCTATTTAATTACTTGATAAATATTATCAAATGCTTCCCGATTTGTCAATAAAAACAAAACGAAATCTTATGCAAACAAAACAGCAACAGATTTTTTCCCTGTTCATCCGAAATTCACAAACACAAGGTATAATGAAAGACAGCATTATAAATACCATTATAATAAATACCCTACAACCGCAAATCCACAAATGCGAAAATCTTAGAGAGGAAAAATGAGATGCAAATGATTAATATCTTAATTGCTGAGGACGATACCTCACTCTGCCGACTTTACAGCATTGTCTTAGAGAAAGCCGGATACCATACCTTCTGTGCAAATGACGGTCAGGAAGCGTGGGATACGCTCGACCGGGAACATATTGATCTCGTAATCACCGATATTATGATGCCTGTCATGGACGGCTATGAGTTCGTGCGCCTTCTGCGCCGGACAAATCCGGTTATTCCGATCCTGATGATCACCGCAAAAAATGATTTCCCGTCAAAAAGTCTCGGCTTCTCGGTCGGAACCGACGACTATATGACAAAGCCTGTCGATCTCGATGAGATGGTTCTGCGCGTGCGCGCCCTGCTCCGCCGCTCCCACATCTTTGCCGAGCGGAGTATCCATATCGGAAACACGACGCTCTCCTACGATTCCCTGACAGTGGAGACCGCCGGCGAGACGATCACCTTGCCCCAGAAGGAGTTCTTTCTCCTCTATAAGTTTCTCTCCTACCCGGACAAGATCTTTACCCGACTTCAGCTGATGGATGAAATCTGGGGACGCGACAGCAACTCCGATGCACAGACCATCGATGTCCATGTCAACCGCCTGCGCCGTCGTTTTCCGGACAATCCCGATTTTGAAATCATCACCGTGCGCGGTCTCGGATACAAGGGGGTTGTGAAACGATGAAACATTTACACCTCTGGCTGACATTCGCGGGTGCGGCGACACTCGCCCAGTTCCTTGGTTTCTGCATTCCGACCATCATTTCCTGGAAACTTGTCAATCTCGGAATTCTAAATCCCGATGAACCTTTTGTCTGGATGCCCCTGATTTCGCTGATGCTGACTGCCTGCATCTTATCTCTGCTGTTGATTCAGCTTGTTCTCGGCCGACTCCTTCGCCCGCTCCAACGGCTCGTTCTCGCTTTAAAGACAGTCGCAAGCGGAGATCTCTCCGTCCGTCTGCCGGAGGACAACTGGTGGTCGGAGATCCGCGAGACAAACTCGAGCTTTAATAAAATGATGAAGGAACTCAACTCCCTCGAGCTTCTCCAGTCCGATTTCATCCAGAACGTCTCCCATGAAATCAAAACTCCGCTTGCCTCCGTCCGCGGATATGCCTCCCTGCTGAACTCGACTGATTTAAATGAGGAACAACAAGAATACGTCAACCGGATTCTCACCGGCTCCGATCAGCTTGCAACGATGACCGGAAATATTCTTCAGCTCTCCAAACTCGAAAATCAGCAGATTTCCCCATCGTATCGAGATTTTCTGCTCGATGAACAGATCCGGCAGATCATTCTGACGATGGAGCCACTCTGGAGCAAAAAGAATCTGAATCTTGAGATTGATCTGCCAGAATGTCCATTTTGCGGAAGCGAGGAACTTCTTGCGCAGGTCTGGACAAACATCCTCTCAAATGCGATCAAGTTCACACCGGAAAATGGCACGATCAGCGTTTCCCTTCTCACGGATCAACCGTCAAGCTCAAATCTGGAACCCGCTCCAAAAGAGACTCCTGTCTCCGTCATCATCAGGGATAGCGGTTGTGGAATGAGCCCAGAAGTACAGAAACACATCTTTGACAAGTTTTATCAGGGAGATCGCAGTCATTCCGGAAACGGAAATGGTCTCGGTCTCGCCCTCGTTCAGCGCATCCTGCTCTTAGTCGGCGGAAGTGTCGAGGTTTCAAGCGAAGTCGGAAAAGGATCGTGTTTTACGGTAACGCTTCATCAAAGCAATAACACCTATGTATAAACAATCCTTACGCCATATTTCGCAAATAAAAATCCGGTCATTGTATAAACCAGAATTCGTACTGCAATATTGAGGATTCCCGCTTATCCCTTCCAATAAAGTTCTTGTACCACTGCTTCCACGGTGGTACAATTTTTTTATCCGCGAAAATACATCCATACGGAAATCTAAAAAAGGAAAATAAGTTTGATTGACAGACTTGTTGCAGGGATTTTATTTATGAAAGTTTACATCAGTGTTGATTTTGAGGGAATTGCAGGTTCTACCTCCTGGTCTTCGACCGTTCTCGGAGACCTTGAGCATGCTCCGCTCGCAAGAGAAATGACATTAGAGGCTGTCGCTGCCTGTGAGGGTGCTCTCGAAGCCGGTGCAACAGAGATTTATGTGAAGGACGCTCACGACAGCGGTCGAAATATGGACCCGACGCTGTTTCCGAAGGAAGTCCGCCTGATCCGCGACTGGACCTGTGACCCGCTCTCGATGATCGGTGGCATTGACTCCTCGTTTGATGCAGTGATGTACGTCGGCTATCACTCTCCTGCCG
>ERZ773239.2229-NODE-2229-length-11690-cov-55.825269_pt1 | contig 11690 bp, 10 predicted proteins | sample MGYA00580521_ERZ773239 | MGnify/ENA primary metagenome ERZ773239 (study PRJEB29015, sample SAMEA2737801) | human gut metagenome | biome: human gut; feature: human-associated habitat; material: faeces | place: China | collected 2012 ... | reverse complement strand
TAATCTATCAAAAAAATAGGGACTGTTGCAAATTTCACTCATTTGCGACAGCCCCTGTATCTTTATTCCCTCCACCCACCCAAACAAAAAAGCCGACAGCTACTTGTTTTCGCTGTCGGCTTTAACTTTTATATCAAAATAGATAACTGAAAAGTTTGCTTAATGAATTTGCTCCGTCACCGTATTTTTGACTTAATTCACTTACAAGTGAATTTTGAAAAGTATCAGCAATTTGGTGAACCGTAGTATTTAACAAAATTAGACTTATTAAAAGAATAATCGTCACAATAATCGCCATTTCTATTATTGGTTTATACTCGTTGTCAGTAAATGAATTTATCATTTCATAAACTAAAAATGTTGACATCATAATACCTATCGCAAAAATCAATATTGTTGACTGTGGAAATATTAAGCCCAAAATTATATTTAATATCAATGCTGTTGTAATCGGTAAACTTGCAGCACCTAACATATTTAAACTACATTTAAATGATGGGGCAGATATTTTTCTTATCTTTAGTGTGGCATAAAATATCCCCAGAACAACTGCCGAAATAACTACTGCAAAAATTAAATACGGTATAACCAAACCCATCATAGGCGATATTTCTAAGTCAGGTAAATAATCATTTACTTTATCTCCGAAACTGCCTAAAACATTAGATACCATAGAATTTATTACACCATTGATTGAATCCAAACCCACATTTATATTTTGTGTAATATTAAAGCAGGATACAAAGGCAAATAAAAGTAATGAAATTCCTAAAAATATACCACCAACATATGAATTGACATTTTTAGATTTATCTACAACCTCTGCTGGATTTTTAGAGAAAAAGCATTTTAGCAATTCTTTCCCGTCATTAAAAATCGTTTCTGTTTTGTTTGTATTTGTACTTGGTGTTTCTTGTAAACTTGCACCGCATACATTGCAAAATTTATCTGATTCACTAATTTTATTACCACATTTTTCGCAAAACATATTTGTTAATCCTCCTTAAAATTTAATTTATTGACATTTCTATATCGTTATATTTCGTTTTCTGATCTGCAAAATAAATCAATTCATTAGGATTGTAGTTCAAGTCTACATCAGCTAACGTACTTCCGTCAGATTTAATATACATTACAAATTTTATTTTCTCGTCTTTATCATATAGGACAAGCGTTACCGAATTATTTGAAGTATCACTTATCGTTCCTGTTAAATCATGTTTTTCATCACTGTAAGTTAAAACACCTTGAATAGAGCCCTCGCCTTTATCAGATTTTCCTTCACACTTTGTAGTTTCAAATTTAAAAGTAACTTCTTCATCTGTATCTTTTTCCGATAAATATGGTTTACTGCTTCCAGTCCATGTTTTCATCAAATCGTATTTTTTGTTATAGGAATCGGCATATGAAAATTTCTTATACACCCATTCTCCTTTTTCGTCATTAAACTCATAATAAAAGTTTATTTCACCTGATATTTTTCGAATATCCGTCTTGCTTTCTACACTGTAAACAAATGTAGCTGTTTTAGCTTCTAAATCTACAGTTGTTTTACTGTCAACAGGTTCAAATTTGTCATATTTAATTGTTTTTAAAAGCTGTGACTTACAATTTTCCGTGTAGTCAGAAGCAGAAGGTGCGGTTGTCGGTTTTACCTCCCAAGTATCCTCGTTGTAATCACTTGAATCAGCAAAAACCCATTCCTTGTATTTTTTATAAAAAAGCTCATATTGTCTGTGATATTCGACATTATCATAATCATATGTGACGTCAATAATAGCATTATAATTGTCATTTTTACCGTCGGTTTCATTTATGACATCAAATTTACTTATTGAGTATTTTTCATCTTTAAGAACTTCGCTGATAAAATCACTTTTAAGTTGTTCTATATTAGGTGTAGTTGTTCTAAACATAAAAAACAAACCTCCTCCAACTAACAAAGCTAAAACTACCATTACACTGATAATCAATATCTTTGGTTTCTTGGATTTTTAGTGTTTACCATAGGCTCAACAGAATTTTCAGTAACGTTGCTCGTCAATTTCTGCCCACAAAATTTGCACACTTGACTTCCGTTGCTATTTTCTTTCCCACAATTTTTACAGAACATTCTTTTTTCCTCTTTCCTTATTTAATGTATTTATAGAGCAATAATGTCTTTTCATTACAAATCTCTACGATAAACATTATAATTCATTTATTTTAAAATTGCAATATGTTTTGCAATGCAATTTTACTTGCATTGTTCAATGCTTATTATTTAATCAAAATGCAATATAATAAGTATATAGGAGGTGTTCTAATGGCTTTTCAATTAAAACAAAACAGAAAAGAATCTGAAAACAAAACAATCAGATTTCCCCTGCCCCTTATACAAGAAATAGAAGCTGTCATAGCAAACCAAGATGTTACTTTCTCCAGCTTTGTTTTACAGGCTTGCGAATACGCTCTAAAAAATATGGATACAGATGAAAATAAATCAGAATGATTGTATCTAAAATCAAATACATAACACGAAAAAATCCCTAAACCGTTTATTTATGGCTAGGGATTTGCTTGTTTTAGTAATTTATTCCTATATCAGTTACATATAATCATCTTTGAAACTTACAAAATATATTCAAAAATTACAACAAGTAGTTACTTTTTACTAATATGTTTTGATACAACAAAATAATTATAGTATAATAGTTACATAACATCACAATGGAGGGATATATATGAAAATAGCATTACTTCACATTAGCGATTTTCATCTAAAGGATGGAGATATATTTTGTAATACAAAAATCGATAAATTTGTAGACTCTCTAAAATCATTTCAAAATATTGATGACATTATAATTTTAATTTCTGGGGATATCGTTTTTAGCGGAGGAATTAATGAGTATAAAACATATAGAAAACTTCAAACGATCTTAATAAATAAGTTAAAAGAAAAAATAAATGATAAATTTATACCTATTTATCTTGTGCCGGGAAATCACGATATAGATTACAATAAATTATTAAGAAAAGGTGCAGATATTGAAAAAGCGTATCGCAACAATAATATCGACCGTATGCTTGATGATGAATTTAATTCATTGAATAATTTTTATTCACAAACAAATTATAAATTTAGCGTAGATAAAAATAGATTAGTTGCAATGCATATTCAGAAATATAACAACTTTAACATTCAAATTAATCTTATAAATACTGCTCCTTTTTCAACCCTAGAACATGATGATCGAGAACTTCACTATTTTCAAGAAAATGATTATCCTATTATAGAAAAAAGAAACGATGCTGATTTTTGTCTCACGATGATGCATCATCCCTCAGAATGTTTTCATTGGAATCAAAAATTTAAATTAAAAGATTTTATAGCAAATAACAATCATATATTATTTGTTGGGCATGAACACAAAGGAAGCGTCGGGGAAGAAGTTTCAATTGATAAAAGCACTGGCCTTTTTGTATCAAGAGCTGGCGAAATGCAGTGGGGTAATTTTGAATATAACGATTTTTTTAATACCATTATAATTGACACTTGTGACAAAAGCTTTTCAATTTATTCTTTTGAATGGGATAACAAAAATAATATCTATAAAAAGAAAGAACATATTAATAATGAAAAAATATGTATAAAAGCAAAAGAACTACTGCCTTCTCCTGATTTCTTAAAAGAATTAAATATAGATGAAAATATTTTGCACAAAAAATTGTCATATGATGAATATTTTGTATTTCCTACCCTAATTCAAGAAAAAACAAACGAAGATGAAATTACAACAAAAATTAATAATTTTTCCGATTTTTCTGCCTTTTTAAGTAAATATAAAAAAATTTGGATTAGAGGGGATTCTTTTTCTGGAAAATCTACACTGGCAAAATATTTATTTAATGAACTAATAGGTGAAAAAATTCCTCTTATATTAAGGGTATCTAATGGTAAGTCTAATTTAAATACACTTACAAGAAATCTGTTTGCAGAGCAATATGGTTATGAAGATACAAAATGGAATAAATACGAGCAACTGGATAATAACGAAAAAATAATAATTGTAGATGATTTTGACCTAATTAGCAACAAAACTTCTAAGGAAAAACTTTTAAAGTTCTTAAACGAAAATTTTCAACAGTACATTATCATTTCTAATAACAACAGCTCATACGATATTGTTGCTGATGTTAGAGAAGAAATAAAAGATTCATATGAAGAAAATGGGGTCTATGGATATTTAAATATCAACCCATTTTTCGGTAAAAAGCGTAGACAACTTGTGAAAAAAATATGTCTTCTAAATAATGTTAATGATGATGTTGACATTGTATCGATTAATAAATTAATTGATACTCTTGTGCATAATAATGCTTCTTTGTTTACATTAAAACCAAATTTTATTATACAATATACAAACTATTTTTTGCAAGATGGTCGTTATGAATCAAAAAACGGCGAAGCTATTTTTAGTAAAATTTTTGAACATAACATTAATTCGGCTTTAATAAAATATTCATCTAATTCTGAGCTTGATGAAACCCTAACTGTTATAGAAGAAATAGCATATTATATGCATTTTAATAAAAAAGATACGATTACATACTCTGAAATGGAAGCAGTTATTAACGATTATTGTGAAAATTATGGTGTTTCTATAAGTATAAAGCGCTTAAAAGATACATTAATTAAGTCAAATATTTTCAAAGAAGATGAAGAAAATGGGACTTCGCTTTCTTTATATTTTCAAAACAAAAATTATCTTTCGTATTTCGTAGCAAAATGTCTATATAGAAAGCTCAATAACGATGGTGAGTATAAAGATATAGAAAATATACTTGAGAAAATTTGTTTTGGGATTAACTCTGATATTGTTTTATTCATTTCATATTTATCTAATAACACCCGTATTATAAACACTATATGCGAATACGCAAATGAATTAATGTCTGAAATTGAAAGTGTAAGTTTTGAAACAGATAATATTAAATTATTATCTAACAACTATCACATAAATTCAATAGAAGAACCAAATAATGAAGATAAATCAGAATATGAAAAAAGAAAAGACGATATTGAAGAAATAACATATGAAGGTGAAGATATCGAAGCACGAGGTATTTACGATTATGACGAAACAGAAATTGATGAAACTTACAATAAGTTACTTCGGTCCATTAAATACACAGAAATGATTTGTAAAGCGTTACCAGCATTTTACAGTATTATGAGAGCTCAAGCAAAAAATGAATTGGTAAAAAGTATATTCTCGTTTCCAAATAAGATAATTTTTTCACTTTTAGAACCAGTATCTAATAATTTGGACGATATTTGTGCACAAATAAAAAACTATGCTGACGAAATTTATAAAATAAATAATACAGGCAAATTACTAACTGAAGAAAAAATTGTTGAAATGCTTAGTGAAAGTGCACGATGTATTTTTCTGTCTGTTTATAATTCATTTTCCGAGTTAGCAGTCAATAGAAAAAGTTTAAGTATGTTATTATCTTATCAAAGTACATCCATCGCCAATGAATTTTTTAAATTATCTATACTTGATAATTCTGGTAATACAGATGAATTCTTTAAGGAAGTTGAAAGATTCATAAAGAAGCATAATAAGCCCAATCTAAGGATATTAGTGCAGCAATTAGTGCGTAAACACTTAATATGTAATAATATCTCCCAATCAAAAAAGCAACGAATTGTTGATAAAGTTTGGGGTAAACATGCAAGAAAGAAAATAATGTTAACATTACCTCAAGGAAAAGAAAAATAAATAATCTATATGCCGTGTTGGTCCTTCCCCAACTGGTCACTTTTCGCTTTATAGGTGGTGACCTAACTATTAAAGCGATTAATTGCATGTCATATAGCCACGCTGACGGCATATAGATACTAATATACTATGCAATTCTATTATAATTATAACCCAATCATCATAAATATTTTTTAATTGTTATGGTTGACCTCTTTCTACAACAATTCTACAAATTATTTGTTCTAAAACTATTTTTACTCATTTTTTATAACACTGTCAGGGATAGATTTCTACAGTTCAACACTCTATAAAACGGCTTAAACAGTAACTTTCGTCGCTCCAAAACCGCGTGCCGAGGGTTCAAGTCCTTCTGCCCCTGCCAAGCAAAAACGGCTTAAACACTGCGTTTAAGCCGTTTTTTTGATATATTTTTATTACGGAGCACGGTCTGATTTTCCGCGTTTGAAGCTCATTTCAGACATCAAAATGTTCAAACGGCGCTAATAATTCCAAGGATTCCGTCTGTTACATCATCAAAATAGCATCAATAATCTTTTATATTGTATTTTCAAATTCATCAATATTAACACTTTAATGGAGGCTTTTTATTTGAATAGATATGTATATTTAAGCGATTTGGATTCTGTTTGCAATAGTCAAGAAGAAATTAAATATGCTTTAGATAAAACATTATATGAAAACATAGTTTTAAATGGAGATATTGTTGTACTATCCTTTAACCAACTGGCTGACTCAAATTTCATTATATCATTTTTGAATGATAATGTAATGAAAGAGGTTTTGATAAATCTTTTTGAATGTGGAAGAATTGTAGTATCAAAATATAAATCTAAAGACATAATTATTTCATCTGCTGTCAGATATATAATGCAACAAATAGATAAACAAATCAAATCCTTAGAATTATCTGAAAATAACGATTTTATTTTTTCTGCTATTAACTGCCTAAACATAGAAAATAATAAACAAAAGATAATCATATTAACGATATTAAAAGAAACACTTATCTATAACGACTTAAATTATCTTTGTAAAGAACTGGGTTCTAAAAGTTTATCGAATGAAATAGATATTTTCGAAAACGATATCCTACTGCTAAAAAACTATGCTGAATTTTTAGTTAGGATAAGTTTAGGTAATATTAGTTACATAGATGAAAAAACTGAAAAAATTACTAAATTTACTGAATGTGTTGATATAGCTTGTTCGGCTTTGAAAAGTACAGATTTAGATGTATATAAAGAATTATCTGCGTTAAAGGAAAAAATCTCATACCAAGAACAATCACGCTCTAAATGGATAAAAGAACACAATAAGAATATTAAGGGGCTACAAGAGGTTGAAGCAGTAATAAATACTTGTTATAACTTGGCTGTTGAAAGCAGTATTTCTACTATTATTTCAATTGATGATACAGAAGATAAAGAGAAGTATTTTTTAAAAAGATATAACCAAATACTAAATAACTATCAGTTAAACAATCATCAATATTTTTCATCTAAACAAAAAGATGAATTGTATGAATTTACTGATACTCAGAGAGAATACTGGGAAAGTGCAATTCGTATTATCAAAAATGAGAATTTCAATAACAACAGTAATAGTTCTTGGCAAGAAAACATTAAAGAATATAGAACAGCACGGAAAGCCCGTTACTTTGTTGTATGGCTGCTGACATTGTCAATACTTTATTTTTCAGGACAAGTAATTGATGTAACACTTGATACATTTAATGGTTATGTGAGTATTTCGGGAATCATACTTGATATTATTGCGATAATTTTTGGCGATGCTGTTGGATATTTCTTGAAGGTTTCAAACTTAATTGAGTTATTTTTTGATAAAAAACAAAGGTTTGACATGAGAAATTGCAACAATATTGTAAAACACAAATACTATGATAAGGAGGTCCCAAAAGTATATGTCGCTAACAACAATAGATAAATATCTTAATTTAGTACATACTCGACCACAGTCTTTTACTCAAGGAAAATTGAAAATAATCACAAACAAAAGCATTCTTATGAAATATGAAAATCAGAACAAATGTGACCTTGGATTATTATATGAGAGTACATATCATTTATTGGTTAAAGATTTAGTAAGTGATGGCAATAGTTATTTTGCTTACGAAAGAATAATTAAACAAAATTCTGACAATGCTGTCGTAATAATTCCTATATATCATGGTAAATTTGTATTACTAAACCAATTTAGACATTCTATGAGAGATTATCAGCTTTGTTTCCCGCGAGGTTTTGGAGAACCCAATCTCTCTATTAACGAAAATGCCATTAAGGAGTTGCGTGAGGAATTGGGAGTTAATGTATTATCATGCTCAGTGATAGGTAAGGTAATTGCAGATAGCGGATTGTGTGGTGAAAAAGTAAATATTTGTCTTTGCAAAATCACAAAACCAAAATTAATGTATAACTATGAGGGTATCAACAATATTAAAATTACAAATACTGAAGAATTAGTTTCATTAATTAATTCTGAAAAAATTAATGATGGCTATACTCTTTCTGCCTTTAGCTTATATATTGCACAAAAGAATTTTAAATATAATCATTTATAATTCAAACCCATCCGTTATGCCATTGAGTTTTGTCAAATCTCTTTTTACATAATACATCTCTGTAATTTCAGAGGTTGTATGTCCGAGCAAGTCGGCTACCTGAACCGTCTGCTTGTTTTATGCCGTTTACAAGGTTTGTGGCAAAAGTGTGGCGGAGGGAGTGCAAGCCTTTGGCTTCTATGCCTGCGGCTTTGAGGATTCTGTAATAGCGTTTGCGGAAGTTGACAGGACGTGTAAAATTGCCGTTTTCGTCGGGGATCAGCGGTGAGTCCTCTCCAAAGTAGAATTCTTTTCTCAGGTCAAGTATCATCTATATTGCCGTATCGTTAAGCGGAACATCTCTCTTGCTTGTGGCACTTTTCAGCTTGCCGACCTTAACCTCTCGTCCTTTTTCTGCTGTTACTCCGTCACGCTTTGATATTTCCTTTACTCCTCTGTTAAGGTGCATTACACGATTTTCAATGTCAATGTCGCTGTTGAGAAGTCCGAGCACCTCGCCTGTTCTCAAACCGGTATTCAGCATAAGAATATATGCTGCGGCTTGCTGATATTTTCTCTTGCCGTTTGAGAATGTGCTAAATGCTTCATCTTTGAATATTTTAATTTCTTCCGGCGTGAATACCGTTATGGTTTCGCTCGTCGGAAGATTTTCTTTGTCCTGAGCCGCCAGAAAGTTGCTCTTCTTAATCATGGGCGCACTTATCATAGGATTTCTGTCAATGTACTCTTGCTGGGTGAGATAGCGAAAATACTCATTCAGCACATTATGCACTTTCTTAACTGTTGTGTAAGCATAACCCTCGTTCATTTTGTCATTGAGCAATTTTTTAATATCAGCCGACTTGACATCTCCGACTACTTTATCCCCGATATACGGATAGATTTGATTTTTTGCCGTACATTCATATCTGTCATATGTAGTGCGTTCAACAGACGGAAACTTAAACACCTCAAGCCAGTTCTGCATACTGTCCCGAAGCCTTTTCTTTGTTTCCTGCGACTCAATTATTGAGTCATTAAACGCCGCAATATATTCCGTCATTTTCTTATTGACTTCGGCTTTTGTCGTGCCTGAGAAGCTTTTTCTTTTTCGTTCGCCGCTTTCGTCCATATACCATACAACACCGCCCCAACGACTATCCGTCCTTTTGAAAGCGTTGCCGTTTGTAAGTAATTTCCTTGTTGACATAATATCAGCTCCTTTTCAAGTACAACAACATACCATAAATGAGTTTGAATATCCAGACCAAATTTTAATTTTTCAAAAACCGTCTGTGTCGGTTTTATTCATCTTTTTCGATTACTTTGCTGCTGAATGCAACAAAATCGCAACACGGGCAACACATGGCTCAACAGAGGGATTACATTGACATTGTAAATCCCTGCTCTTCATCATTTTCAATTTCATTCCGATTAACTGTTCTGTCGGTTTTAAGTCCGTGAGTAAGCTTTTTCTCTTCAAGTTTAGACTTGAGTTTACTGTCAACCTGACCGAATAATTTAGCTCGTTTACGCTTGCAACTGTTTGCAATCAATTTTGCGAGTGTGAGGACTATTCCTGAAACAGATTGCTCAACACTTGATTTATCAAATTTCATTGTCGGAGTTGCTTTGGATAATAAATTGACCGACTTCAAAATATAGTTCTTGATACTTCTTAATTCTTTGTTATTTTCAAGCGGTATATCAGGTTTTTCGTTATCGTAATACAGCGACAGTTTTTCTCTGTTGATTTCATTCCACCTTGAATTGAGCTTTGCAAGATTTTTATCATTTGCAAGTTCAGCTACAATACTATTAACGATTTCTTTGATTGATTTTGGAAGATAGCCGTACATCAACCTGCCGTTGTAACTTTTGAGCTGTTCAGCAAGTTTTCTGAACAGCTCAACCATTTTGTCAGAAACATAAACATCCGAATCTATATTTGAAATTAAATCATCAATTACATTCTTTGCTTCATTTTTAAGTTCATCACGGATTTCTGTCTGCATTTCAAACAGCTTGTACTGTTCGTTTCTGAATATATCATTACCAAATACACTTCTCATACTTTCTATGCCTTTGTTGGTTAGATAACCTTGTCTTGATTTAGAATATACAATCAGATGTATGTGGGGATGATGTGTTGTATTGTGAAATGCACCGTACCATTGCAAGTCGCTTGGCTCTATTTTATGAGCTTTGGCAATCTCAAGAGCATTTCTTCTGATTAAACTTTTCCAAGCATTTGCGTTATTGTAGCCAAGTCTTTCGGCATCTTCTCTTTTAAGACTTATGACATGAGTCCACACAATTCCATTGTGATTTGAAACTTCTTCAGCTACCTCATCAAGATTTATCTTGTCATCAGTTTGAGAAAACAATCCATGTTTCTCTAACTTCTCAACACCCGGTCTTTCGGCATAATATGAAACTAACTTTTTAACACCGCCTATCCTGTCTGCGTTGCGTTCAAGAAATTCGTTGAGGAATTCTGGTGCGTTAGACTTTGTCTTATTTTCAAGATAAGACTTCATCTCGGGATAATCCCAAGCTTCCGGAACAGTTTTGAGTGCAGTGCAGATTAAGTCATTTTGCGTTTTAGTCGCAGGAGAGTTATTAATACCATTCGGTAGTTTCTCGACACCCTCACGAGTACCCATATACTTTATCAACTTACCTGCATTTGATGATGCAGGATTTTTTATATATCGGCTTGTAAAAATAATCTTCGGCATTTATTAACTCTGTTGAAATTTGTATGCATCTTCAAAAGTTATGATACCGTTGTTCCTTGCAACTTCTTCCGCACAAAGCTTATTGAGTGCTGACAACGAATGATTATCAATCTGATTTGTTGCCGCAACAACATTACTTAATTTAGCTTGTTCAACAGCAACCTTGAACAGCATTTCGGATATATTTTTCTCAACACTTTCAATTTCACTTTTAATGGTCTGAGCAAGGATAGGAGAAAGATAATCAATGCATTTCTTCTGATGAAGATAACCAATGTAAAACTGAACAGCCTGACAGACAAAATCACTTTTTGAAGTTGCGTTTGCTGTATCAAGCATTTCTGTAATCTCTTCAACCATTGAAGGTTTCATCCAATAGGCATATTTTTTCTTGTTTTCGCTCATTTTTGATAGACTCCTCAATTTCTGATTTTTGACATACTGTAAAACCCCATAACAGTCGGCTCTGCCGTCTGATGTGACTCCGTGGGGAGACGCCCCACTTTAACCTGCTTTTCATAGTTTTTTTCTAAAAGGAGGTTGTTTGATTGTTGGGTAAGCATAAGAAAATGACCATTTCCGAATTTGAGAAATGGTCAAGGTTTGCATCAAGTTTGA
>ERZ773239.2228-NODE-2228-length-11693-cov-2.521997_pt1 | contig 11693 bp, 9 predicted proteins | sample MGYA00580521_ERZ773239 | MGnify/ENA primary metagenome ERZ773239 (study PRJEB29015, sample SAMEA2737801) | human gut metagenome | biome: human gut; feature: human-associated habitat; material: faeces | place: China | collected 2012 ... | reverse complement strand
TGCTTAAGTTGCCGGGTTTCAGTTCTTCCTCCACCCACATATCCAGCATATCGCCCACGGTGATGTTTTCCGCTTTCGCCACAAACCGCTTTTCCTCGTAGTCTTCCCGCACAAAGGATTTCACCACCCGCACGTTCGTCAGCACCTCCTGGATGCCGCTATTGAGCGTATCCAGCGCTTTCTGCATGGCTGTAAACCGCGGGTAGGCAGTCCGTAGGATCCAGACGATCGCCGCCGTCAGAAGCGGAATCACCACCAGGATGACAGCTGCCAGTTCCGCATTCATCCAGAATGCCATCACAAGCGCCCCCAGGAACATGCCCGGCGCGCGCAGCATCATCCGAAGTCCCATCATAATCAGGTTCTGTACCTGCTGGATATCGTTCGTCAGACGGGTTACCAGCGATCCCGTGCTGAACGTATCGATATTTTTAAATGAAAACTGCTGCACTCTGGCAAATAAGTCGCGGCGCAGATCGCTGGTAAAGGAAATCGACGCCTTCGCTGCAAAATATGCCCCCAGAATGCCGCCTGCCGCCATCAAAAAGGAGGTAATCGCCATCACAAGTCCCATTTTGAGAATGTATCCGCCGTCTTTCTGCGCCACGCCATGGTTAATAATCATCGACATAAATTTGGGCAGCAGAATCTCACCCAGCACCTCCGTTACCATCATGAGCGGTCCCAGAATAAAGGCGCTCTTATATGGCAGTATATATGATTTGTATCGTTTCCATTGCTTCACGCTTTTTCCTCCTGCCCGTTATTTCTGCAAATTTTTTTATGGATTCTGTTCAAACAGCTCCATCAGTTCATTCTGGCTCAAATCGCCCAGTGAAACCATTCCCTCTGAAACCACCTGCGCCGCCAGCGCAAGTTTCGCATTCTGCAGCTTCAAAAGATTTTCTTCTATCGTATCCTTTAAGATCAGTTTGTATACCGTGACCGGCTTTTCCTGCCCGATCCGGTACGCGCGGTCGGTCGCCTGGTTCTGCGCTGCCACATTCCACCACGGATCGTAATGAATCACGATATCTGCCGCCGTCAGGTTGAGTCCCGTTCCCCCGGCTTTCAGGGAAATAAGGAACACCGGAACCTCATCCGAGGCAAACGCCTGCACCATCCGGCTGCGTTCTTCCTTCGGGGTCGCGCCGACCAGAAGATGGGACGAAATGCCCTCCTGTAAAAGGCGTTCCCGAATCCGCTCCAGCATCGAGGCAAACTGGGAAAAGAGCAGGATCTTATGTCCCGCCGCAGACGCCGATGCGATCAGCGAAACACAGGTCTCCAGCTTCGCCGATTCCCCCGTATAATCTTCAAAACAGAGTGCCGGATCGCAGCAGATCTGGCGCAGCCGCATGAGCTGGGAAAGCACTTCCAATTTTCCATTACCCGACCACGCGCCGCCAGCCAGCGCCTCTTTCAGTTTCAACGCCGACGCCGTATAAAGCTTCTGCTGCCGCCCCGACGCCGCCGAATAAACGATCCTCTCTTCCTTGGTCGGAAGCTCCCGCAGCACATCCTTTTTCAAGCGGCGCAGGACAAACGGTCCCGTCATCCGCCGCAGTGCCGTCAATGCTTCCGGATCCTGATTTTTCACGATCGGCAGCTCATACCGCTCACGGAACTTCCGGTAACTGTATAAAAATCCCGGCATCAGGAAATCAAAAATGCTCCAAAGCTCGCTGAGCCGGTTTTCCACCGGCGTTCCCGTCAGGGCGAAACGGGCATTCGCCGAAATCTCCTTTACCGCCTTCGCTCCCTGTGTCTTTGCATTTTTAATGACCTGCGCCTCGTCAATAATCTCATATTCAAACGTGCGTCCCAGATACGCCTCCCGATCCCGTTTCAACAGATCATAGGACGTGATGATCACCTGCGCCCCCTCAGACGCCTCCATCCGCATCTGCTCCTCCAGCTGTTCCTGCCGTTCTTTCGCCGTCCCGGCAATCAGAAGCACGCGGATCCCCGGCGAAAACCGGGCAAATTCCTGTCCCCAGTTGTAGACGAGCGACGCCGGGCAGACGATCAAAGACGGAAGAGGTAATTCTGACCCACTGCCTTCATTTCCAGCCGCTTTCTGCTCGGTTTTTTCCTGATAAAATGCTGTCAGAAGCGCAATCACCTGCAGCGTTTTTCCCAGTCCCATATCATCTGCCAGGATCCCGCCGAAATGATACCGCGCCAACGTCCGCATCCACGTATATCCGATCTTCTGATATTCCCGCAGCGTCTTTTCCAGCACCGCCGGAACCGCATAGCTGACACTCTGCGCCGTTTTTAGATCGCGCACCATCATCCCGTAGGCTTCATCCCGCTGAAACAGTTTCATCCTGCCGTCGCCCGAGAGACTGTCCAGATAAAAAGCACGGTAGGCAGGTATCTTCGCCTCCCCCGCCTGAAATTCACTCTTTGTCAGTCCCAGATCCGCAGTCAGGCTGTCAAGCGCCTGCAGACCGCCGCCCGAGAGCTGCAAAAATTCGCCATTTTTCATGCGGTAATATTTCTTTTTTTGGCGGTATTCACTGAGTACCTGCAAAAGCTCCGCCGGGTCGATTCCCGCCGTCTCAATCTTCAGATCCAGCCAGCCGCCTCCAAGAGAAACCCCCATCGACACTTCCGGCGGAGGCAGGACGCGCAGATGGCGGACAGACTCTGACAGCCATACCTCGCCCACCTCCTGAAACTGCGTCATTCCCTCGCTCAGAACCTGGTACAGCGCTTCTTCATCCCCGCGGATCACCAGCTCGCCGCTCTCATCCTCCCAGTAAGAGAAGTACCGCGTGATCAGGCGGCTGATATAAAATTCCGCCGGTACATCCCGGCAGATCTCCCGCGGAACATGCTCGTCCGCCAGCGGCGAAAACGTAAAATCTCCGTAGGAAAGCGTCGGACGCAGACGCAGCTCGTCCGGCGAATCACTGTCAAACTCAAACCGGGCTTTCAACGCCTCTGGGCGGTATTTCTCCCAATCGATCTCCGGGCTCTGCAAGATCCCAAGTGCCTCCATGCCTTCCAGCACACGCGCATAAAAGAGCGGAATATCCCGGCTTCCAACCAGCAGCTCCCGCTTCTCTTTCCGGCTTCCGCACTCTCTTCCGCCCTGTTCCATCTGCTCCAGAAAAACGCCCATCGTTTCTGTATACAGTTCACTGCATCCAAACAGATGCAATCCATCTGCCACATACAGACGCTGTTCTCCCCGGAACGAAGTTAGAGCCGATGGAACCGTAACCGCAATTCCATCGCCCCTTGCTTCCACCTCCACCGGGAAACGCGGATCCTTACGCTCAACCCAGCACACACGTTCAGCACCTTTCTCGTCCTCCGTCTGGACTTCTTTTCCCTCTAAAAGATCAAACAGCCGATCCCTCGCTGCAGATCCCAGCGTTAACGCCCGCATCACCGGAAGCGGCAGCCCCGCATGACCGCGCATCTCCTCATAATGGCGTATGTAGGCGTCCGCCTCCTCCAGCAGAAGATCTAAAAATGGGCGGCTTTCCGGCGCAAAGGCAGACGGGACGTGTTCAAACGCCATGCCTTTTCCGTATTCCACCCGTTTTCCGCTGTGAACCGCCTGTGCAAATTCCAGCAGGTTTTTCACAATATACCGTTTTTCCCGTCCGATCCGTGCCTCCAAAAGCACTTCGCCGCGCCGGATCTGTAAATAGGGATGCAGATAGACCGGTTCCCGCTCTTCCTCGCCCAGAATCCGCGCTACTTCCCGGTTCGTGTACTCCCGGATCATCATCCGGATCTCCGGCGAAGTCGAAACCGGCGGTGTATGCTCGGCTTTCTGCTGGCGGGCAAACGCCTCCTGAAGCGCTTTTGCATGCACGCAGGGACCCCGGAATGAATTTCCCTCCGCACAAGAACAAGAGTAGTCATAGATCTGACTACCCTTGATAAAAATTCTTGTCTGATATACCTTTGTCTCATCCTCAATCTGTCCCTGTACCCGTACTTCGCCCTTCCAGAAGGTATCTACGGACATTTTTATTATTTTCATGAGGATTCCTCCATATTTCAGATTACATGTGTTCCGGCGATTCCATTCCGAGCAGATCCATACAGGTATCCAGCACCCGCTTGGTCAGCGTGATCAGGCTGATAAAGGCTGCCTGCTTCGCTGCGTCCTCCTCGGAGAGGATCTTATTTTCCAGATAGAATGCATTAAACGCATCCGCCACTGCCGCCATGTATTGGCAGAGCTTATGCGGCGCCGTCTCGTAGAATGCAGATTCTGTCACCTCGCCGAAACGGCAGAGCGCCATCTGAAGTGCTTTCTCTGTCTCGCTCTCAGCCGGACGGATCGGAACCACTTTAGCATCCGCACCGCGCAGTTCCTTGTATTTCTCCAGAATGGACTTGATGCGGACGATCATATACTGGATATGTGGACCTGTATTTCCCTCGAAGGAAATAAAGCGGTCTACATCGAAAATGTAATCTTTGGTCGCCTGATTCGAAAGATCGGCATATTTAAGTGCCGCCAGACCGACAATCTCCGCCGTGCGTGTCATCTCGTCCGCCGGAACTTTCTGCTTCTCCTGAATCTTCTCATATACCTTCTCATCGATATTCTTGATCAGGTGCTCCAGACGCATAACACCGCCCTCACGTGTCTTGAACGGACCACCGTCCTTGCCGTTCATCGTACCGAAGCCCAAGAAGATCATCGGCGTATCTTCTTTGACGATGCCCGCTTTCTTCGCCACACGGAATACCTGGATAAAATGAAGCTCCTGGCGCTTGTCTACGACGTAAATGTAGCGGTCCGGATGGAAATCCTGCTCACGTTCGATGATCGTCGCCAGATCGGAAGTCGCATACAGCGCCGCACCGTCGGATTTGCGGACGATACAAGGCGGATATTCCTTCGCATCCCCTTCCTGTGCGATATCGACAACCAGCGCGCCATCGCTCTCATAGGCGAGACCTTTTTTCTGTAAATCCTCGATCAGTCCCGGAATATATGGCTGCGCATCGCTCTCGCCCTTCCAGAGGTCGAACGATACATTTAAATTGCCATAGTTCTTTTTCAGATCCTTCAAGGACACGTTCATGATGTGCTTCCAGATCGCATGGAACGGTGCATAGCCACTCTGCAGTTTGAAGGTTGCCTGCTGTGCCCGCTCACGGAATGCCGCATCTACCTTGGATTTCGCGCTCGCTGCCGGATAGATATCCTCCAGCTCGGAAATCGTAAACGGCGGCTCCGACGGATACTCGCCGGTATAATCCGGGTCAAAATATACCAGATCCGGCTGACGGTCATGCAGCTCCTCGATGATCAGTCCCATCTGCAATCCCCAGTCACCCAAATGCACATCGCTGATGACATGGTGTCCCATATAGCGGCTGATGCGCTTGATACTCTCTCCGATGACCGCGGAACGTAAGTGTCCGACATGCAGTGGTTTTGCTACATTGGCTCCGCCGTAATCAATGATGATCGTCTCCGGCTTCTCAGCTGCGTTGAGTCCCAACTTTTCATCCTCTGCCACCTGCTGTACATAGGATGCCAGGTAGCACGGATTCAGGCGGATATTGATAAACCCAGGCATCACGGCGTTGATCTCAGAAAACATCTTGCTTCCGGCTGTCTTTTCCACCACCTCATTGGCAATATCGATCGGTTTCTTTTTATACGCTTTGGCAGCTGCCATCGCGCCGTTACACTGATACTCGCAGAGATCCGGGCGGTTTGATACCGTCACGCGGATATACTTCTCATCGTACCCGCAGCCGGTAAACGCCGGTTTCAGTTCTTCCACGATCAAATCTAAAATCGTTTTCATACTAGATTCCCTTTCATAATTTATATCGTATATTATATATCTTTCCGCATTGCCTTTTTCACATCCTTGCGGAACTGCTTCCAGGCATCCTCATGATCCACGAAATACTTCGGGCACGCCTTTCCAGTCACATCATAATGACGGATCACATCTTTCGGACTTAAATCGAGCTGCTTGCACAGCCATGCAGTCAGTTTTACCAGCGAGTCATACGTCTCGTCTGTGAACTTTCCGTCTGCCGCCGGATGGCAGCACTCAATCGAAACGGTGTCCGCATTCCTCTCATTGGAGGCATATGCCTTCTCCCCGACCGGAACGCACTCGATGATCTCACCGTCCAGACCGATCACGAAATTGCTGCTGACGGAAACAGTGTTACTGCCGCTCTGATCTTTCAATCCCTCAAAATAATCATGGTTCTGCTGTGCCGTCGTCCCAGGATTTGCCACATAGTGAATCACGATCCCGTTGATGACCGGGATATTCGTCCCCGGTCTGGAATATCGGTTGACCGTGAGAAGCTGCTCATCAACCCAGTTTGGCATCTCGATCGTGGACGGATCGATCAGCTTGCGGATCATTTTCCCGCGCAGCGTCCAGCCTGTTCCCGCACCCAGGAGGAAAATAAGCAGACACAAAAACAGCCGCATCATCACACGGCGCTTCTTCTGCTGCCTCGTCCGCTCCCGGCGGATTGCCGTCTGCCTGCCGGATGTACGCCTCTTCCTGCCACCAGATCTGCGCCCCGGCTCATCCTCTTCCCCCAGACGCAGACGGTCTTCTCTTCCGTTCTCCATATTTATCACTCCCCATGAGCACCGTTCGCTCCGAACCCGCTCTCTGAGATGAACCAACGGACGCGTCATAGACGCCTCCCCGATATGTTAAGCAAAAAAACTGTTGTAAAATCTCGACGTTTCCTCCGGATCTTACAACAGTTTCTCTGCTTGCTACTGTTCATGCGCTGCATAACCAGCAAAGGAAAATGCCTGCCACAAACAGTAATCTCTGTTTCCAGTCAGAAACCTGTCAGTGACACGACTGCCTCCCCACAAGGGTACAAACGGTATCGTGAAGACCTTTCTGACGTATATGTTATAACTTAGACTCTGGACAGATATTCACCAGTACGTGTATCGATCTTGATCTTATCGCCCTGGTTTACGAATAACGGTACATATACAGTAGCGCCAGTCTCTACAACTGCCGGTTTGGTAGCGCCTGTAGCGGTATCACCCTTGAAGCCCGGCTCTGTATCTGTGATCTCAAGCTCTACGAACAGCGGCGGTTCTACGGAGAATACCTTGCCGTTGTAAGAACAGATCTTGCACATCTCGTTCTCTTTTACGAACTTGAGTGCGTCGCCGATTGTCTCCTGGTTTAAAGCTACCTGCTCATATGTGTTTACATCCATGAAGTTGTATAAGTCGCCATCGGAATACAGATACTGCATATCAACTCTGTCGATTCTGGCAGACGGGAACTTCTCGGTCGGACGGAAGGTTTTCTCTACAACGCCGCCATTCATTACGTTCTTAATTTTAGTACGAACGAACGCAGCTCCCTTTCCCGGTTTTACGTGCTGAAATTCCATGATCTGGTATACGTTGCCATCAATCTCCAGTGTGATGCCGTTTCTAAAATCGCCCGCTGATATCATAAATGATGCTCCTCCTTGAAAATACTCGCTTTATCTTTTTTATTTTATACTATAAAATCCTCTTTTTCAACTACTTTTTTGAAAACACAGGGCACATCATGTCAATTCCGCCCCTTATTTTTCTAAAATTGCCGATATTTTTTCTGAAAACAACTGATTTTCCACCGTTTCCGGCACTCCTGTCAGCATCCAGTTCTGCCGCCTGGCAAGCTCTTTCAAACCGTTCAAAAACACCCAGCTACAAACTTCCGCTATTTTTTTCCTGTCTTCTCACATAGAACCACAGGACAATTTTCTCCAGATACCGCTTTAACACGATCTGGATCTCTTCCTTCGGATTGATCGGCTTTACAAGAATCGAATAGATGCCTGTCCGCCTCGCCCCGTACACATCCGTAAAGAGCTGATCCCCGACAAACATCGTCGAGCGCTCGCCCGTTCCCATCCGGCGCATCGCCTGCCTGTATCCGCTGCGCTTCGGTTTTCTGCCCTTGTAAATATAATCCGAACCTACCTGTCCGGCAAACGGGGCGACCCGCGCCTCCTTATTATTCGAGAGCAGACAGGTGTGGAACCCGATCGCCCGCAAACGTTCAAACAGCTGTACTGCCCGCTCGTCCGCCGGGGCACCGTGCGGCACCAGCGTATTGTCAATATCAAATATGATACCCCGCATTCCCTTCTGGTAAAACTGCTCATACGGGATATCATACGCAGAATCCAGCCATTCATCCGGATAAAACGCATTTCCCATCATCTGGTCTCTTCCCCGTTCTTTCCAGGCTCATACGACGGCACATTCCGCTGCTGTATCTTCTGCAGTTCCTCCATAAATGTATCGACGTCTTTAAACTCCCGGTATACCGATGCAAACCGCACATAGGTAACCACATCCAGATCCTTTAACCGCTCCATCACAAGTTCCCCGATCACCGCGGTCGAGATCTCCCGTTCTTCCCGGTTAAATAAATTGTTTTCCACATCGTCGATCAACGCCGAAATCTGTCCCGGAGAGACTGGGCGCTTGTGGCAGGAATGCAGGATTCCTGCCTCTATCTTCGCCCGGTCGTACATCTCCCGGGTATTATCCTTTTTGACAACCATCAGAGGGATTGTCTCAAGTTTTTCATATGTGGTAAAACGCTTTCCACAAGTCTCGCACTGTCTCCGGCGTCTGATAGAACTGTTGTCATCCGCAGGCCGTGAATCGATTACTTTCGTGTCAGCCGCGTTGCAAAATGGACACTTCAATCGCTCTTCCCCTTTTCTGGTTTTATTGATATGCCCCCGCCAAGTTTTCATAACATATCATACTTATTATAATATCGCAGGAAGTGCGCTTCTGCAAGCAGAAGTTTTCCGCTATTCCTTCTTTTCTCTCTCTTCTTTCAGCCTCACCAGAATAATGTCATCCCCTATCTGGCAGATGTCGCAGAATGGAATTATGTACTCTTTTTCCCGCCCCAGAAAGCCCCAGACACAGCCCGGTCCCGGCACGATGATCGCAAGCATTTTTCCCGTGCTGATGTCAAAATCGACGTCGCCCACAAAACCAAGGCGCTTGCAATCTTTTACATTTATAACTTCCCGCTGTTTGAGTTCACAGATACGCATAGACATAAACCTCCCGGATCCTTCTGTAATCAAAATATGTACAAAAGGACCGGGAGGTTCTTCCTGGACAGGTATTTCTATCTACTTTTATTTCGTAACTTCTGATAACGTCACGCTGTCAAAATGCAGCGTATAATCAATCAGATGCGGCTGGCTCATCGCCACCGTCAAGGCACTGACCGCTACATCCTCATCCAGCGTTACCGGAATCTGGAACTCGGAATTGCCCTCGGTCTGGATCGGATCATACTGCACGTCATCCACCAGCATATACTCATAGTTCGTGCTGCTCCAGACAATATCGGCAGTCACCTTTCCATCCTTGACGATAATAGTCGCCGGGCTGTCCACCGATGCTCTGCCGGAACCTCCCTGCAGGGTTACCTCACAGGTATAAGTGCCGTCTGCCACATCTGCAGTCTGACCTGCCGGTTTCTGGGCATCTGCCGCATCATCGCTATTCTCCGTCTCGGATGATGCCGCTTCCGCGTCCTCTGCCTCTCCGGAAACCGGGTTTTCTACCCTTACTTTGTGGTCGTACCAGGTGCCCTTCTTTCCAATCAGAGCCAGGTCAAATTCTTCTCCGAGCGCCGGAACCGGCACATCGAAGCCGTTGACCTCCTCGCTCAGACCGTCGCTGTAAGTAATCGTGTCTACGGTTGGCTGCAGCCAACCGGCTTCATCTTCCTTTGCCTCGTCCGCAGTACCCAGATACAGGTTCACGATGTTTTTCGAGGTCAGGCTGATATGAAGTGTCGCCTCGCCATCCTTGACCGTCAGGACACCTTTTCCATTTTTCGATTCATTGACCTTGAACATACTGCTGTCCGTCTTAAAATCGACGGTGTAGACGCCGTCTGCAAGGTCAATGCTGCTCTTTTGATCGGCATTCTCGGTTTCTGCGCTCTCTGTCTGCGCCACGGTGTCAGCTGCGTCCTGTTTCTGTCCTCCGCACGCTCCGAGAAAAGCGGCAGCAAGCAGAAGCGCCGCTAAATTCAATTTCTTTTTCATATACATTATTTCGCAATAGAATCAATGGCTGTCCGTGTATGAGCAACATAGAATGATTCTACCGCTTTAATTCTGCCCAGACCGGAAATCTGAGTATCTACCTTGTCAAATGCACCTGATGCCTCAAACTGGCTCTTCCAGGAATCATCATCATCGCCTGCCATATCGTTGTTTGCGTGATCACCTGCAACTACCATCAGCGGACGAAGAACGACGTTCTTATAACCAGCTGCCTTCACTGCCTCGATAACAGACTCACAGGAAGTCTCTTCCGGCTCGCCCTCTACGGTACCGATAAATACGTTGCTATATCCAAGATTCTGCATCTGGGTCTGCATCTGGCTGTAGGTTACCTTTGCAACGTGTGCGGTACCATGACCCATCAGAACGAATGCGGTTCCCTGATCGGCTGCGTCAGCTGCATCTTTAAAACCAGCTTCCGAAGCTTCTTCTGCTACAACTGCTTTTGCAACTGCCTCTTTATCTGCATTGATAACGGTTGCATCGTCGCCAACCTCACCTAACAGCGGCTCTGCGACAGCTACCTGCTCGAATTTATCCTGATACTTCTCGAGCGCCTCAACCATCTCGTCATACTCAGCACCGTGCATCAGGTGGGTCGGCTGGACAACCAGCTCTTTAACTCCGTTCTCCACGGCTCGCTCCCGTGCCTGATCCATATTGTCGATGCACTCGCCGTCACGAGCCTCAACGTGGTTGATAATGATCTGTGCGGTAAATGCACGGCGGACTGCCCAATCCGGGAATGCCTCCTGGATGGAATCCTCGATACTCTTGATATCTTTCACACGGCTGTCGTTGAAGGAAGTACCAAAGCTGACTACCAGGATCTCCTTGTCGCCAATCTCATCCTGATTGCGCGGATCGTCCAGGCTCGCGTCGCCGGTATCACGACCAAAATAATCTGGATCTGCGTTCTCGCCTTCTACCAGCTCCTTCTGCTCGTCAGTCAGGGCATCCCATGCCTCTTTGGCTGCCTTGCACTGCTCATCCGTGTCATCGGTGCGCTCCTGTACATAGATGTCATCGATCAGCTTTGCCACCTTATCTGCTGCTTCCTGATCGGAATCGGCGCTCTCAGCTGCCTCGGTCTCTGCCTCAGAAGCCACCTCCGTCGAGGTTGCCTGGCTGGATGTACTGCCGCCGCAGGCTCCAAGCAATACGGACATCGTAACTGCCGCTGCACTTACAACTACTTTTTTGTTTTTTCTCATGTTTTCCTCCTTGTGTGACTCGCACAAAAATAGTTTTAACCGATATGTTCACGACAGCCGGCAGGTTTCCTGGCTTTCGGGTCATCATGCACGCCGCGCCTTCTCACTTTCGCAATGGCATCTGCGGCGCCACTCTCCGGTTCACAGTGACGAGATCGCACAGGTTTTGCACCTGTTTCCCTTTTACCCCCTGTCCATGCCTGCCAATCCGAGCAATCTGACTGATCTGGCACAAACAGCGGCACCCACTGCCCATATCAGCTTGTTTCATTATAGATGGGGTATGTTTAAAAGTCAATTTATCCCGGAAATTATATTGAAAAAGAATGTGCCTTGGCACATTCTCGCGCCGAGCGCGGTCGCTTGCGACAT
>ERZ773239.2221-NODE-2221-length-11705-cov-47.338884_pt1 | contig 11705 bp, 3 predicted proteins | sample MGYA00580521_ERZ773239 | MGnify/ENA primary metagenome ERZ773239 (study PRJEB29015, sample SAMEA2737801) | human gut metagenome | biome: human gut; feature: human-associated habitat; material: faeces | place: China | collected 2012 ... | reverse complement strand
TCCCCGAACAATACAGAGAAAGTATTTTTCAGCCCTTCTTTCGTGTGGATAAATCTCGAAGCAGGGAATACGGTAGCGTAGGCTTGGGACTTTCTTTGGTGTGGAAAATCGTCACATTGCACAATGGTAAAGTCCGTGTGGAAGAAAGTTCGGAAAAGGGTACGGCTATAGCCGTAAAGTTTCCGACCGATACGATAAAATTTTAATATTTTGCAAAATTTTTTTAATAAATTGTTGAAATTACCGTAGTCCTGTGTTATACTATAGTTAATTAATTGATTAGTTATCAAAAGGAAGCGAACATTATGAGAACAACAGAGGAACAACACAACGAGCGTAAGCGGGAAATGATGGAAAAATGCTTTGAATGTTATGCTGAAAACGGGCTGACCGGTACGGGTATCAAGGCTTTGGCGGCAGCGTGTGGGTGTACAACGGGAAATCTGTATTCCTATTTCAATAGTGTGGATGAACTGATTATTGAATCAACTGCATACTGTATGGAAAAGGTTGAGGATGATTTTATGGAAAAAGCTCCCACCGACCCGAATGATGTTGTCCGATTTGTGAGAGAGGTTCCGTATTGGACCGCAAAGAAGCACGGCAAAAAATATCGGCTGATGTATCAGGTCTATACTCATCCGAAATATATTGAGCACGGCAAGAAATTCTTTGAGGGAGTGAATGAGCGCTATACCGAATATGCCAAGCGGTTGGAGCCGAAAATCGGTATTCCGTACACGGTGATTACACCGTTGATTTTTATATTTGTTCGTGCCTGTGTACACTATGCTATGTTTGAGGATGAATATTATTTAAAAACCCAAATGGAGGTCTTAAAACAGGGTGTCGCTCTGTTTGCGGATAAATACCGTTCACAATATTTGAAGGGAGGAAACGGAAAATGAAAAAACGAATACTCTGTACCCTGCTCACCCTATGTATGGTGATGTGTGTTGCTTTACCTATTATGAGCTATGCCACTATGGGAGTATCGGCATCCGACTCGAGTGCATACGGCACACTGCTCACACCCGACACAACCCCACCGATCGGATGGGCAGAGGATGAAAGCAACCCGTACGGCACAAAAAAGGGTCAGCCCTTTGCCATCACCCCATGGTATGAGCCGATCATTTACAGCTATCGCAACGCAGAGGGGCAGGCAGCGCAGGATCATACCAAGGTATACAGTAAGTGGAATTTCGGGATCAACATTGCCGAATGTACACCGAGTGCCCATCGGGTTTCTGCTGTCGATAATGTTGCATTTGCTGTTGGAACAGCTTACGACCCACTCGGCACGGGCAGAAACGATCATGCTATCTTTGTCGGTCTTTGCGATATGGATAATTCCAAGAACACTGCGAAGATCTGCTACTGGGTACAAAACCTTGTAAACAACAAGCGCTCCGAGCTTCAGAAAATTGCCGACGCTCCGATGTGGGCGTGCAAGAAACCCGGTTACGGCGAGCTGGAATACCAGGAATTCCGCCACTATTTCAATGTCACGGCGGGCGACTATGATGGTGACGGAAAGATGACCGCCGTTATCACCTACGTCGGCAATGATGATTTATGGGGAATCGCCGGCACGGGAATTGCCGGAGAGCAGGGACTTTCAAGAAAATCGTTTGTCAAATCCAAGGGCAGCGGCAATGCCTATTTCGACGGCTGGAACACGACTCTGTATGAGCGCGACCAGATCACGAAGTCGCTTGTCTCGGCGGATATTGACCGTGACGGCTGCGATGAGCTTATCGTGTACGCAGGCATTGCCGAGCCGGATAAGATCAACGGCAGGGACAAGGAGATTTCCGGCGATTCCTTCCGTAAGGCTGTTTCAAAGCTCTCGGTATACAAAGCCGAAAACGGAAACCTCAAAAGAGTGGATCAAAAGTCCCTGATGACACTGAACCGCGAGGATGAAAAAGCGGACGGCAGCCGTTACTACGATCATATCCGCTACGGAAACCTTGCCGCGGGAGACATCAACGGCGACGGCTGGCAGGAAATCATAATTGCCGGATATTTCCGTGAAGTCAGGGAAGAAAAGAAGAAGGGCTTTATCTGGGACAAGAAAACCGACAACGAAAACATGGGCTTTGCCGTTTATTACGGTCAGAACAAGTCAATAACGAATGTGCAGAAAACCACGATGAGCGGTTATACCGCAAACGGAACAAATGATCTGGGCGTGAAGCCGAAGCCTGCCATGACAAGCGTTGCGATCAACGGCAGAGGTACGCCGGAGCAGGTATGGATCGCAGGCGGACTGTATGAGGTTCAGCAGAACGGCGCGCTTAATCTTCTGCGCGACACCGCGCGCGAAAAAAATTCAAGCGCGAGATGGTGGTGGTATCAGGATGTCATCGCAGGCAATTTTGACCACAACACGGAAGGCCGCGAGCAGGTGATCGCGCTTGCCGCCGAAAGACAAAAGGGAAGCGGTTCGGCACGTAAATTCGACCTGTTCACCGATGTTTTCTACGGCGAGAATTTCGGCAGCGGCACGCTGTCGGTCGCCGGCAAGTATACAGTAACAGCCGAGAAGGACGAGTTTTCCAAGCTCTGCCACGATGCCGACCTTGCATGGGATATGCCGTATAACTGCATACTGCTTGCGGCGGATGTGAATAAAGACGGTCTGTTTGCTCGCTATGAGGGCAAGGGCTACGGATATTCCGATGCACAGGTGCAGGCGGTGCTCCAGGCGGCTCCGTATTTCTCGGAGCTCGGTGACTATGATCTTGATTTCTCCGACGGCTCAACCACCTACACCTTCTCCTCAGGCTATTCGGACACGAAATCGTCATCGCACAACACCTCCTTCGGTGCGTCCATCGTCGCGCAGGGAGATCTGAAGGTGTGGAGATACGAGGCGACGCTCGGATATACCATGGACTTTACCAAGAGCACCGAGGATACCCTTTCTAAGGAATACAGTGCCTCATTCAATGCCGGCGGCAACGATTCTGTGGTGCTGTACCGCGTGCCGGCAACAACCTATTATTACTCGCTTTATGACCCGCAAAAGGGCGATTTTGACTTGAGCGAGCGAAATACCATCGCCCTGATGATCCCCGGGCAACCGGTTTACACCATGCTCGACCGAGAGTATTACGATGAGTTTGCGGTACTGTACAACGAAACCTACAAGAAAGACATTGCAGCGGGAAAGGCAAAGGCTTTGCCGATACTGAACAGCCATGTACTGCCGGAAAACGCCGAGGGCGACCCGTTCGCCTATTGGTCGAATACCGCTACTACCGCCGACTATGTTTCGAAATTTGAGTCGCTGAGTAAGCAAAAATATGAGCTTGGCTTCGGTGCAAGCAGTATCACGAACGACTGGACTACCACATCTGAGCATGCCGAGGGAGTTGAGATGGCTCACGGCTTCTCCGCTTCGATGAAAAGCACATGGGGCGTAGACGCATTCAATATGGGTTTTGTAATCGATTTGAGCTACAGCAAAGCAACAGGTACGGTCTACACCACGACGGAAAGCAGCGGCGCCAGCGGTACGGTAAACAACATCGACCGCCGTTCGCTCCTTGCCTCCTACGGAATCGGCTACGATGTTTCGAGCCAATACGGCTTTACCTGGGATTTCGGTATGCGCACATGGACGGCAGGAGATCAGAAGATTCCTGTGTTCGGATATGTGCTGACCAATCTTCGTGCCGCACCACCCGTACCTACACTTACAGGCGTATCCGTAACAGACAATCAAAGTGCAAAAATCACCTGGAAGGCACCGACTGCAGACAGCAGACGCCCCTATACAGGGTATCATATCTGGATGCGTATGGATGACGGCGATTTTGTGCGTGTGACTGATGCTCCGCTGTCAGACACGACCTTTGAATATACATACGATACTCTGGAAGAGGATACCACCTACACCTTTGCGGTTTCCTCTGTCGGCAATAACGGAACGGTATCGGCATTATCCAATACCAAAACCTTCTCAACCTTTACGGGATCGGACGGCAGAGAAATAGAATTACGCAGTGACGGCAGCAGTATCCAGTGGCGATATGTGGGCGAAAGTGACGACGCTTACCGTGTTCTTGTATCACTTTCCGAGTTGAAGGGAAATGACGGCGCAGATGGAAAGCAAATTGAACTGAATGTATATAATGGATTTATACAGTGGAAGTACAGTGATGATTCTGCCTGGAATAATTTGATTGCCTTGTCGGAGCTGACGGGCGATAAAGGTGACAAAGGCGACAAGGGTGACAAGGGAGAAACAGGTGCGCCCGGTCAGGACGGAAAAGACGGTGCAACGCCTAAGCTAAAAATAGGTGATGATAACTTCTGGTATATCTCCTATGACGACGGACAGACATGGGTATCCCTCGGTGTGAAAGCCACCGGAGAAAAGGGTGATACCGGTGAAACCGGACAACAAGGCGAAAAGGGCGATAAAGGCGACAAAGGTGACAAGGGTGACAAGGGAGAAACAGGTGCGCCCGGTCAGGACGGAAAAGACGGTGCAACGCCTAAGCTAAAAATAGGTGATGATAACTTCTGGTATATCTCCTATGACGACGGACAGACATGGGTATCCCTCGGTGTGAAAGCCACCGGAGAGAAGGGTGATACCGGTGAAACTGGACAACAAGGCGACAAGGGAGAAACAGGTGCACCCGGTCAGGACGGAAAAGACGGTGTAACGCCGAAGCTTAAAATAGGTGATGATAACTTCTGGTATATCTCCTACGACGACGGACAGACATGGGTATCCCTCGGTGTGAAAGCCACCGGAGAAAAGGGCGATACCGGTGAAACCGGACAACAGGGCGAAAAGGGTGACAAAGGCGTTCCCGGCACTGACGGACAGGATGGTGCCAACGGAAAAGACGGCGTTGACGGTAAGGACGGAGATAAGGGCGGCAAAGGCGTTAAGGGCGACACCGGCAAGGACGGAACAAATGGAACAAATGGAACAAACGGTGCAAACGGCTCTGACGGCAAAGACGGTAAGGACGGCATCGGAATAGCCAAAGCGGAGATCAACGCAGACGGCGAACTTGTTATCACCTATACCGACGGCGAGGTAGTCAATCTTGGTAAAGTTGTCGGTGCGGACGGCAAGGACGGTCTTACCCCATTTATCGGTGAAAACGGCAACTGGTGGATTGGTGAGAAAGACACCGGTGTGAAAGCGGTGGCAGATGTAGCCGTTCCCGCAGGCTTCGGAAACATATCCGAAGGAAACATATCCGAACCCGCAGCTTCACCTGCTTTGGTTGCAATAGGCTCTGTTGCAGGAGTTGCGCTGCTTGGCAACCTCGGCTTAATCTTATACATTGTACTGAAAAAGAAAAAAGTATAGTTTGAGATTGCAAAACGGAGGTAACAGAATATGAAAAAACGAATACTTAGTATCTTGCTGACTTTATGCATGACGCTCTGCCTTACGCCGATAAGCGTATTCGCCGAGGAGGTTGGGGCAGAGGACTCTGCTGCGATACAGCTTGGTACAGATGCACTAAGTGTGTTAAGTAAAAATGTAAACACAGCGACCGCACCGACTGTGTATTTCGGGCAAAACCATGAAAATAATCCCGCTGCATGGCGAGTTATCGGCTATGACGGAAGCGGTGTTACAAGCTCACAGGGGGATATTACCCTGCTCGCGGCAGGCGCTATGGGAGTTATACCATTTGCCGATACCATATTAAACAACGAATACGCACCGAGTAATTTGAAAGCCACAATAGATGCGCTTGCGGAAAAGCTGACGACAGAAGAAAATGCTGCCGTAAAGAAACGGGCGCTTACAAGCGGAAGTTACGACGGAGAGAATACCGACTGTGTAGCGGGAGGGCAGGTGGATAACGCTGTATTCTGGCCACTTTCCGCAAAAGAGGCTATTGTTGTAAACAACGATCTGCGTGCCTTGAATCCTGCACATCCGAATTGGGTGACAACCGCTTGGTGGCTGCGCTCCCCCGGCTCCAATAAATATAATGTCGCCGTCGTGCGTAGTGATGGTTCTGTCGAATACTCTGGGTACACTATGCTCATTTTCAATAATCATCGGACTGTTCGTCCCGCTTTTAACTTAAATCTGAACTCTGTCCTTTTTGCATCTGCCGCTGTGGGCGGAAAGCCTGACGGAGGGCTGACCGAAGTTTCCAAATACAGCGGAAACGAATGGAAACTGACGCTTTTAGATAGTAGACGCAATTTTGCCGTAACGGAAAAAACTGTCAGCGCCGCCCCCGACGATACCGTTACGCTGAATTACAAAGGGGCGACCACAGGGAAAAATGAATATATCTCTGTCATCCTGGCGGATAACAATGGCGCACAGTATTACGGCAGAGTAGCACAGCCTACTGCCGAAAGCGGAACGGTTGAAATCAAAATCCCGTCTGACATTGCACCGGGCGACTATACCATGAAGGTCTTCAGCGAGCAGTATAACGGTGACTGCAAGACCGACCTTGCAAGTGCTTTTGCGGATGTCACGCTGACGGTGGAAAGTCAGCCTGACGAGCAGTTTACCCTCACCCCCGGTGGCAGATACTATTTTGACCTTTCGGCGATGAACATCCCCGGAACGGTAAACAGCAATCTGCCGGACAGCACACTTCATTATGTGCCTTTTACCTATGCAGGCACGGTCAACGCTTATAAGCTCACATCGGAAATGGCAACCACCGAGGAGTATGCAGAGCAGAACAAATATGACCACAGCCTGTTTATTGCGGACTACAATGTGACCTTTAATGTAGACTGGAATCAGTTGAACGAAAAACAAATGATTTTCGGCACACCCTATACCAGCTACGGCGTGAACTACACCATGCGGGCGCCGTCGGCAGGGAGTCAGTCTAATAATAATGGCAAAGACGATAGTAGTACGCGAGGCATCCCGAAAAGCAACGAATGGGATGCGATTTTAGATAAGGCAAATCAAGACTGGAAGGATAATACATCTGGGTATATCAAAAACTGGTCACGTAAGTATTCCTTTGGACAGGACAACCATGCTGATGCGTCGATCCGTGCGGTTCGCGGGTTCGATTCGGCCCGCTACTGGCGCAGCTACTATGCTTCGTACTCCTTCCTGTTCGTCGGTTTCCGCCCCGTGCTTGAAGTCCTGAACCCTGACACACTGGGCTCTGACGGGATGAAGGTCGTTACCCTTGACCTGAACGGCGGCAAGCTGGGCGGCAGCTCCGAGGATATTCAAATCATTGTGAAAAACGGCAGCACGTTTACCGCCCCCGCATCCGGCGGTTTAACCCGCCCGGACGGAGATACGGGCAGTTACTTTATGTGGCTCGGAAGCAACGGCAAGCTCTACGCGCCCGGCGACAACGTTCCGGCGGACGTTACCAAGCTCACGGCGCAGTTTGCTTTATCAGAACAGTTTTCCCTCAAACCCAGCGACACCTATTACTTTGACCTTTCGGCGATGAATATTCCCAGAACGGCAAACGGCGGAAACTCAGATGGTGCGGTTTCTTTGCCGGATACGTCGCTGCACTATGTTCCCTTTACCTATGTGGGAACGATAGAAGCCTACAAACTCACGTCTGCGACGGCAACCACCGAGGAGTATGCACAGCAGAACAAATATCCCCACAGCCTGTTTGTGGCGGACTATGCCGTAACGCATACGATTAGCTGGGGTGGCCTGAATGACGAAGGTCTGATTTTCGGCAAAAATTATGCCAGCGGCGGCGTGGACTATACCCTGCGCGCACCGTCTGTGGGAAGTATCTCTACAGGTTCGGGCGATTCCCAACGCGGCGTGCCCCAAAGCAACGAATGGGACACGATGCTGAACAAGAACAGCGGATATATCCAAAACTGGAATAAAATGTATTCGTGGGGACAGGATACTTCTTCTGCCGCCGAGTCGTTCCGGGCGTACCGTGGGTACAACTCGGCCCGCTTCTGGTATTACACCTCGTCCTCGTTTCGGAACGTCTACCTCGGTTTCCGCCCCGTCCTTGAAGTCCTGAACCCTGGCACACTGGGTTCTGACGGACTGAAGGTCGTTACCCTTGACCTTGGCGGCGGCAAGCTGGGTAATAGCTCCGAGGATATTCAAATCATTGTGAAAACCGGCAGCGAGTTTACCGCGCCTGCGTCCGACGGTCTGACCCGCCCGGACGGAAATACAGGCAGCTACTTCATGTGGCTCGGAAGCAACGGTAAGCTCTACGCGCCCGGTGCCAGTGTTCCTGCTGATGTGACGGAACTGACGGTGCAGTGGACAGCACCGACCTACGCCGTAACCTTGAATACGAACGGCGGCACGATCAACAACGGCAATGTCACCGGATACACCTACGGCGTGGGTGCAACACTCCCGGCGGCGGACGATATGACCTATACAGGCCACACGTTCAAGGGCTGGTATGACAACGAAAATCTGACCGGCTCTCCTGTTACGGCAATCGGCGGTGCAGAAACAGGTAATAAAGAGTATTGGGCGAAGTGGGAAATCAATCAGTACACAATAACCTTTGATACCAACGGCGGAAGTGAGATTGCACCAATTACACAGGATTACGGTACAGAAATTACCGCCCCTGACAATCCTACAAGAAAAGGTTACACCTTTAAGGGTTGGGATAAGGAAATCCCCAAAACCATGCCCGCCGAGAATATTACTGTCACGGCACAGTGGGAAATCAATCAGTACACAATAACCTTTGATACCAACGGCGGAAGTGAGATTGCACCCATTACTCAGGACTACGGTACGGAAATTACCGCCCCTGACAACCCAACAAGAAAAGGTTATACCTTTAAGGGCTGGGATAAGGAAATCCCCGAAACCATGCCTGCGGAGAATATTACTGTCACGGCACAGTGGGAAATCAATCGGTACACAATCACCTTTGACACCGCAGGCGGCAGCGAGATTGCACCCATTACGCAGGACTACGGCACGAATATTACCGCCCCCGCCAACCCGACAAGAATAGGTTATACCTTTAAGGGATGGGATAAGGAAATCCCCGAAACCATGCCGGCGGAGAATATAACGGTTAAAGCACAATGGGAAATCAATCGGTACACAATCACCTTTGACACCGCAGGCGGCAGCGAGATCGCTTCGATTACGCAGGACTACGGCACGAATATTACCGCTCCCGCCAACCCGACAAGAAAAGGTTATACCTTTAAGGGCTGGGATAAGGAAATCCCCGAAACCATGCCGGCGGAGAATATAACGGTTAAAGCACAATGGGAAATCAATCGGTACACAATCACCTTTGACACCGCAGGCGGCAGCGAGATCGCTTCGATTACGCAGGACTACGGCACGAATATTACCGCTCCCGCCAACCCGACAAGAAAAGGTTATACCTTTAAGGGCTGGGATAAGGAAATCCCCGAAACCATGCCTGCGGAGAATATTACTGTCACGGCACAGTGGGAAATCAATCGGTACACAATCACCTTTGATACCGCAGGCGGCAGCGAGATTGCTCCGATCACGCAGGACTACGGCACGAATATTACCGCCCCTGCCGACCCGACAAGAGAGGGCTACACCTTTATCGGCTGGGATAGGGATATTCCCGAAATCATGCCCGCCGAGAATATTACTGTCACGGCACAGTGGGAAATCAATCGGTACACAATCACCTTTGATACCGCAGGCGGCAGCGAGATTGCTCCGATCACGCAGGACTACGGCACGAATATTACCGCCCCTGCCGACCCGACAAGAGAGGGCTACACCTTTATCGGCTGGGATAAAGCGATTCCCACAACCATGCCTGCAGAGAATATAACTGTCACCGCGCAGTGGAAAGACAGCGAAAAGCCCACGGGCGAAATTAAAATCAACGAGAACAGTTGGAAAGCGTTCCTCAACAATATCACCTTCGGGCTGTTCTTTAAGGACACGCAAACGGTGACGATAAACGCCGCCGACAACAGCGGCGAAACGGTAACGGTTGAATATCTGCTGTCAGATAAGGAATTGACAAAAGCGGAGCTTGACGGCATGACCTTCACAGCGTACACCGCACCGTTCGGCATTGACCCCGATAACGAATACATTATCTATGTCAGACTGACCGATAATGCAGGCAATACGGACTACATCTGCTCGGACGGCATCGTGCTTGACGGCACAAGCCCGGTTATCACCGGCATTGAGGACGGCAAGACCTACTGCGAGGCGCAGACGGTGACAATCACCGAGAAATATGTGGACACCGTCACCGTAAACGGCACGGCGGTCACACTTGACGCAACCGGCAGCTTTGTCCTCTCTCCGGCGGACGGCGAGCAGAAAATCGTTGTCACCGACAAGGCGTGCAACACCGCCGAAATGACCGTAACGGTCAACGACGGGCATACCTTCGGCGAATGGACATCAAACGGCGACGGCACACACACCCGCCAATGCACGGCAGACGGCTGTACGGAAGGCATCGAAACGGATAATTGCACCGATGAGGATAAAAACCACATATGCGACATTTGCGGAAATATAATCTCCAACCATGAGGATGCGAATCAGGATCACATCTGTGACCTCTGTGGCAAAGTGATTTCCAACCATGAGGACGCGGATAAGGATCACGTCTGCGATCACTGTGGCAAAGTGATTTCCAATCATGAGGATGCGGACAACAACCATATCTGCGACTATTGCGAAAAGGTAATCTCCAACCACGAGGACGCGGACAAAGATCACATCTGTGACCTCTGCGGAAAGACAATCTCCAACCATGATGATGCGGACAACAACCATATCTGCGACTATTGTGGAAAGACAATCTCCAACCACGAGGACGCAGACAAAGATCACATCTGCGATCACTGTGGCAAAGTGATTTCCAACCACGAAGATGCAAGCAATGACCACGTCTGCGAACTCTGCGGAAAGACAATCTCCAACCATGAGGATGCAAACAAAGACCACGTCTGCGACTATTGCGAAAAGGTAATCTCCAACCACGAGGACGCAGATAAGGATCATGTCTGCGATTACTGTGGAAAGGTGATCACAAACCACATCGGTGGTAAGGAAACCTGCAGGGATAAGGCAGTATGCGAAGTCTGCGGCAAATCCTACGGTAAGCTTGACCCGAAGAACCACACCGACTTAAAGCATTTCCCGGCCAAGGCGGCGACCGAGGATGCCGATGGCAATATCGAGTATTGGTACTGTAGCGGATGTAATAAGTATTACAGTGACAAGGACGGCACTAAGGAAATCGCCAAGGCCGACACCGTAACGGCTAAGTTGCCGAAGTCTCCCCCGACCGGCGACAACAGCAACCTCATGCTGTGGATCGCATTGCTGTTCATCAGCGGCGGTGTTCTGACAGGTGTAACGGTATTTGATAAGAGGAAAAGGCATTCCGTCAAATAATCAGAGATAAGTAACAATTAACGATCCATCACGGAAACATCGCAAATACGGCACAGAGGGCATAAAAACCGCTGTGCCGTATTTCTTTCAGGACGACTGATTTTGAAAAACTTGGCGAGTATCTTAAAAATCTCTTTTTATACAGACGGCTGCAAGGCAGTCAGAAATTTTACATTTTTTAGATGGTATAATTACATTGTATATTTTAAATTAAATTATGATATGAGGCGATTATATGTCAAATGCAATTCCTACAGAACTTTCGGTAAACGGGTAATAAAATTGCTTGGCAAAGGCAAGGGCGGTTATTCTTACCTTGCATCCGACG
>ERZ773239.2206-NODE-2206-length-11787-cov-2.692209_pt1 | contig 11787 bp, 10 predicted proteins | sample MGYA00580521_ERZ773239 | MGnify/ENA primary metagenome ERZ773239 (study PRJEB29015, sample SAMEA2737801) | human gut metagenome | biome: human gut; feature: human-associated habitat; material: faeces | place: China | collected 2012 ... | reverse complement strand
ATATTCACGTAAAGTGGATACAAGAGTGCTCAATGTACTTGCAGGTATTGCGGCAAGTGCACACAAATTCTCAAATGATATCCGTCTTCTTCCAAAGATACTATTTGTTGCAGTGGAAGGCTGTACAATGCACCTGTCAACAATCCGGTGAAGCGATTCGTGGTCATAGCACCCAAAATATGGCGCAAATGCCCACCTGTCAGTTTTTGCAAAGCCTTACTCACGGTTTTCATACCATATATCAGAAGTACCAGTGAGCCTATCAGTTTCAAAAAAACAAATATTGACATGTAGATTCTCTTTTATTTAGACTCTCTTCTTTCTTACACTTTATTAAAAAACACAGAGACACAAAGTATTTAACCCATCATAGGTTAAACCTTGCACCTCTGCACCTATTCTGTTCACCATAGCCCTTTCAGGTCAGGATTTCTTTTCCTTCACATTGCTACTGGCTTCCACCACATTTACTACATAATCGCCCAGTTTTTCACATTCTCCAATAATATCCATATAGTGCACCCCCATCTGATAATCATACTCCTTATTATTCACATCCAGCACATTTTGGTTCTTTAGCTGATTACGATAGTTATTTATTTCATTCTCTATATTAAACGATTTATTCACATCTACCACATGATGCTCATCTTCCACCAACGAAATCATCTGAGACAAAGCATCATCAGTCAACTGGAACATCTGATGAATATGATCATACTGTTTCGGAGTAAAATCCATATCACTGCGATGTTTACGATTGATAGTACGTGCCAAATTATAACAGCTGTCCCCGATACTTTCTATTTCAGTCACTTCACGAAGCATAGCACGAATTTGCAACTTACTTTCAGAACTCAAACGCCCGTCGGATACCTGATTCAGATAATTAGCGATCTCCACCTCCATGTTATCGCTTATATTCTCATATTTCTCAATACGACTGAACAATTTGTTAAAGTCATTGTCATTAGTGGTGTGAAGCAGATCCCGCACCATGCCAAACATACGATGAGTACGCTCTGCAAAGAGATTGATTTCCTTGCGTGCCTGCAATATAGAAAGCTCTGCCGTAGAAAGCATACCACCTGTAATAAAGCGCAAACGATATTCCTCATCCTGCTCTCTCTGAGGAATGATTTTACAGACAGTTTTCTCTATCAACTTGACAAACCAAATAAGAATCAACACATTGCATATATTAAAAGTAGTATGAAAAGCAGACAGTTTAAAAGATACGGCAACAGCCGGATCTGCTGTTCTCATTATATCTTCTACAAACCATGAAACCCCCATAGTTACAGGCTTGAAAAGGCATAACACCCAAATAACCCCAAAAACATTGAACACCAAATGAGCCAGCGCAGCCCTCCTGGCCTGCGTATTGGCAGTCAGTGCGGCAAGGTTAGCGGTTATAGTGGTACCAATATTCTCGCCAAGTACCAACGCAGCCCCCAGCTCAAAACTAATCCAACCATTGGCACACATAATCAAAGTAATAGCCATCGTTGCAGCCGATGCCTGTACAATCATGGTAAGAACTGTACCGATGACAACAAATAAGATAACAGAACCAAATCCCATATCAGTATAGTTCTGAACAAAAGACAACATTTCGGGGTTTCTACTTAAGTCAGGAGCATTCGTCTTCAAGAGAGAGAGGCCCATAAACAAAAAAGAGAAACCGAATATAAATTCTCCAATGGATTTACGGTTACTCTTTCCTGAAAATAATAAGGGTACGCCAACAGCCAATAACGGAAGTGCCATAGCAGCAATATCTACTTTAAACCCTAACGCAGATATAATCCATGCAGTGACAGTGGTACCGATATTTGCCCCCATAATGACTCCAATTGATTGTGAAAGTGTAAGGAGTCCGGCATTAACGAAACTTACTACCATAACAGTAGTAGCAGAAGAGGATTGAATTAACGCAGTGATAAGAACACCGGTTAGCACTCCGGTTACCCGGTTGGTGGTCATCGCTGTGAGGATTTTACGCAGTCTGTCACCAGCAAACTTTTGCAGCCCCTCACTCATGATTTTCATTCCATAAAGGAATAGCGCCAGTGAACCTAGCAGCTTTAAGAAATCATAAAAAGAATACTCCATCTTTAATTAATTTGGTAGGAATTGGCTAATCTCCCTTTTATTCAGTAAATTTCAAGCCGTTTCACTACGTTAGTAATAATTATTACGATTATGTTACAAATCTGTTGCAAAAATAACAATATTTCAAAGAACTTCCCAATCGGAAGCTCACTTTTGGATATTTATAATGGTTTTAATCTAGATATCCCATACGGGCCGGTCAGTGCCAAAGTCAATAACAAAGTAGAAGGACTCAATTACCGGGCCTATAATAATAAGGATGTAGAGTTCCTGAACATACTGAATCCTTCAGGAATGCGTACCTATGTCCGTTCTCTCTGCTTCATCTTGTGCAAAGCGGTGGAGGACTTATACCCTGATGGAAAAATCATGCTTGAACATCCCGTATCCAAAGGATATTATTGCGCCTTGCAGATAGGACGCGAAACCGGGTTGGATGATGTTTCCCGTATTAAGCAGCGAATGAAAGAGATTGTGGAAGCCAACATCCCTTTCCACCGTTTTGAATGTCACACAACTGAAGTAGTAGAACTATTCCGCCGGAAAGGAATGATGGACAAAGTTAGACTGCTTGAAACTTCAGGGGAACTTTACTCCTATTATTATACTTTAGAAGATACCATTGACTACTACTATGGCAGTCTGTTGCCCAGCACCGGATATATCCGCAAATTCGACATTGTTAAATACTATGACGGCTTGTTGCTGCGAGTCCCCAACCGTCAGAATCCGGAAATATTGGAGGAAGTAGTAAAACAAGAAAAAATGCTGGAAGTATTCAAAGAGCACCGACGCTGGAATCAGATTTTAGGTGTGGGTACTGTAGGAGATTTCAATGTGGCCTGTAATGAAGGTTATGCCACCGATCTGATTAATGTGTCTGAAGCCTTGCAGGAAAAAAAAATTTCCAATATTGCTGATGAGATATACCACAGAGGAAAAAACGGTCAAAGAGTAAAACTGGTTCTTATCTCCGGTCCATCCTCTTCTGGTAAAACGACTTTCAGCAAACGACTCAGTATCCAGTTGATGGCAAACGGGCTGAAACCTTACCCCATCTCCCTGGACAATTACTTTGTTGACCGAGAAAAGACACCAAAAGATGAAAAAGGTGATTATGATTACGAATCATTGTATGCATTGGATTTGGAGTTCTTCAACAAGCAATTACAAGATCTGCTTCATGGAAAGGAAGTAGAGTTACCACGTTTCAACTTCACCACAGGAAGAAGGGAATTTAAAGGTGACAAACTTAAGATTGACGATAACATGATATTGATTCTCGAAGGGATTCATGCACTTAACCCCGAATTAACCCCTCATATTCCCGCCGAGAATAAATATAAAATATATGTATCGGCATTAACCACTATTCTGCTGGACAATCATAATTATATTCCGACTACCGACAACCGTTTGTTGCGCCGTATTATCCGCGATTACAAATACCGTGGCTATTCCGCAGAGGAAACAATCAGAAGATGGCCCAGCGTACGCGCCGGAGAAGAAAAATGGATCTTCCCATATCAGGAAAATGCAGATGCCATGTTCAATTCTGCCCTGTTGTTTGAACTGGCCATTATGAAGGATTATGCCATTCCTATTCTAAGGAATGTTCCCAATAACAAACCGGAATATTCAGAAGCATACCGTTTACGCAAATTCTTGGAATATTTCGCTTCGGTACAAGATAAAGAATTGCCTCCCACTTCTTTACTGAGAGAGTTTTTAGGAGGAAGCAGTTTCCGGTATTAACCTGTTATTAAACAGTATATAAGTTTTGTTTATGTGCAAAACAAACAGTAATTTCGGCCATTATTAAACAAGTATAAGTGAATGCACTCCAAAGGCTATAGAAAACTGTTCAACTGCCTGATGTTCTACTACTAAGAACATTTCTTCTTCAGGAGGGTATGCCAAAAGCCAGCAGACTGTACATTACACCACCATAAAGATGGATTAAATGACAGCGTATCTTACTTTTGGCATACGTTTCTTTCTATTTGATATCTTATTCTCTTGCACATCAATTGGTCGGATCCATTAATCCGCCCTTATGGAAATTTCTATTTATGAACCAGTAGACCTTATTATAACTCTTATGAAAACAACAATCAACGGTATGACAGACCGTATCCGACGCCTACGTCAAGAATCTTTTGATACACAACCTTCTTTGTCCATAGAACGTGCTCTGATAGAAACCGAATTTTACAAAGAAAACGAAGGAAAGTATCCAATTCCTATTCTAAGAGCACTGAACTTCCTTGAAATCTGTAAACGGAAAACTATATACATAGGTGAAGACGAACTGATTGTAGGTGAACGTGGACCACGCCCCAAAGCCGTATCGACTTTCCCTGAACTGACCTGTCACAGCGTGGAAGACCTTCATGTATTGAACACCCGCGAATTGCAGCGTTACACCATCAGCCAGGAAGATATAGACACCTATGAGCGCGAGGTAATTCCTTATTGGAAAGGGCGCACCCAACGCGAACGCATCTTCAATCATGTTCCCAAAGAATGGAAAGAAGCTTACGAAGTAGGAATGTTCACTGAATTCATGGAACAACGAGCCCCCGGCCATACTTCTCTGGACGGAAAGGTTTATCAACATGGCATGCTGGATTTGAAAGAACGTATTGCACATGAGTTGAAAAATCTGGATTTTATGAATGATCCAGAAGCAACCGACAAACAAGAAGAACTGACCGCCATGTCCATCTCCTGTGATGCCGCTATCATTTTTGCCGAACGCCATGCCGAACTGGCCGAAAAGATGGCTGGACAAGAAACCGATCCGAAACGCAAAGAGGAACTGAAAAAAATAGCGGAAATCTGCCGATGGGTTCCTGCACATGCCCCCCGTACTTATTGGGAGGCCATACAAATGTACTGGTTTGTCCATCTCGGCACCATTACAGAGCTGAACGGATGGGACGCCATGAATCCAGGACATTTTGACCAGCACCTCGCTCCTTTCTATGAAAAAGACCTGGAAGAAGGAATACTGACCCGTGCAGAGGCCAAAGAACTGATGTCATGTTTCTTTATCAAAGTAAATAATCAGACAGCCCCACCCAAAGTTGGCATCACCGCCAAAGAAAGCGGTACCTACAATGACTTTACCAATCTGAATATCGGTGGCATCAAACGTGATGGTAGCAACGGAGTCAGCGAAGTATCCTATATCATGCTCGAAACAGTAGATGATCTTCACCTGTTACAACCCGGAAGCGCCCTGCACATCAGTGTATGCACCCCGGAGCGTTTCCTGCGCGAAGGCTGCAAAGTAATCCGTAAGGGCTATGGCTACCCATCTGTATTCAATCCCGACACATACGTCATGGAACTGATGCGACAGGGAAAAACACCGGAGGACGCTCGTGAAGGCGGATGTAGCGGATGCATAGAAGTAGGCGCTTTCGGAAAAGAAGCTTACATACTGACCGGTTACCTTAACGTACCCAAGATATTGGAAGTCACCTTGCACAACGGAACAGATCCTGTATCAGGCAAGAAAGTAGGCTTGGTAACAGGAGATCCCTGCACCTTCCGGAGTTATGAAGAACTTTATGACGCATTTCTTAAACAAATCCATTATTTTGTAGATATGAAAGTACGCGTCAGCAACTACATTGACCGTATGTTCGCCAAATACGCTCCCGCCACTTTCCTGTCTTTGTTCATTGATGACTGTATCGCCAAAGGAAAAGATTATTATAACTGCGGACCGCGTTATAACACAAGCTATATTCAATGCACCGGTTTGGGTACTATTACCGACAGCCTCTCCGTTCTGAAAAAACATGTATTCGAAGAACGTAAATTCAATATGGAGCAAATCATCCATGCTACCGATACCAACTTCGAAGGACAGGAAGCCATGAGACAGTTCATACTGAACCGTACCCCTTTCTTCGGTAACGATGACGAATATGCAGACCGCATCGCCATCCAGATTTTTAATGACCTTTACGATGCCATCGAGGGAAAGCCGAACACCAAAGGCGAATGTTTCCATCTGAACATGTTGTCTACCACCTGTCACGTTTACTTCGGCAAAATGATGAATGCCACCCCCAACGGCCGTCTGGCCGGACGTGCCATCAGTGACGGTACCTCACCCTCACACGGAGCAGATACCCACGGGCCATCCGCCGTTATAAAATCATTAGGAAAACTGGACCAGGTGAAAAGCGGAGGCACTCTATTGAATCAGCGCTTCCTGCCTTCACTTCTTAAACACGATGAAGACATAGCCAAACTGGCAAGCCTCATCCGCAGCTATTTTGCTTTAGGAGGACATCACATTCAGTTCAACATAGTAGATACCGCTACCCTGCATGCCGCCCAAAAACATCCGGAAGAATACCGGGACCTATTGGTACGCGTAGCTGGATACAGTGATTACTTCAATGACATGAATACAGATTTACAATATGACGTAATAGCCCGCACGGCACAAGAAACCTTCTGACAAGATGAGTCTGATTTTCGACATCAAACGCTATGCCATCAATGACGGACCGGGCATCCGCATCACACTTTTCATGAAAGGATGCCCGCTCTCGTGCGTATGGTGCCATAATCCCGAAGGCATTCGTAACGGAAAAGACAAACTATACACAGCCAAGAAATGCCTCGGCTGTGGAACTTGTCTGAAAGCATGTCCCAACGGGGCACTGACACTGGCTCCCGAGGGTATTATCACCGACAAACAAAAATGCGTGTTATGCGGACGCTGTGCCGAAGAATGTCCGGCAATGGCTATCGAGATATCAGGAACGGAATATACCGCCGAATACCTGATGCATGAAATAGAAAAGGAAATTCCATTTATGGATCAATCGGGCGGTGGAGTTACTTTTTGTGGTGGAGAACCGTTGCTTCATCCCGAATTCTTGATTGATATACTGAAACGTTGCGGACAACAGGGAATTCATCGGGCGGTAGATACCACCCTGCTTGCCCGCAAAGAAACAGTGGATGAAGTGATGCGGAATTGTGAACTATTGCTTATCGACTTAAAATCAATGGACAGTACCGTACACCAGACATTTTGTGATGTTCCCAATGAATTAATTTTGGAGAACATCCGCAGAGTAGCAGAAGCTGACTTCCCTTATTATATCCGTATTCCATTGATTGAAGGAGTGAATGCAGATGAAAAGAACATAAAGCTGTCTGCCGAATTTTTGGCCAGTCTTCCACGGCATCCTGAGATAATTAACCTATTACCTTACCATGATATAGGAAAGGGAAAGCATGCAAAGCTAGGCAGTATCTATAACCCTAAAGGATATAAAATGCAAACGCCATCCGAGGAAGTACAACAGCAGTGCATACAAATCTTGACTGATTACGGTTTAAAAGCAACCATAGGTGGATAATTATATATCATCGTTCTGTAGTAAAAGGACCTTCGTACCCCAAAAACGTGCCCCGTCCTCCGTTATCAAATAATCTTCCTCATTACGCAACTCTGTAAACTCACGATAACTCTCCAACTTATCATAATCGATAAAATCCTTAAAGCATTTCTCCGCTTTCCAACAATCTATTAATATAGATACCCGGTTCTATAGTAAGTTCAAATTCCGGTTCCAAAGATCCGGCCAGCCTTAATAATTTACGGCTGACCTAAGTACTTTTCTAATGAATCACCTGTCTTTTAGCAACTGCTTTTTCCAAACACTTCTTCAAATCCGCGGCAGAACCAGTTTCTGTCACTCCCACCCTCTACGCTTTCTCACACAAGGCAGGCTGGATCCCATCCATACAATATGATATCCATATCGCCAATCCGGCATAGGGCAAGTCCCAAAAATAAAGAGAAGTAGAACCTTGGCGGAAATGATAAGTATTATCCGCATAGTCGCCACTCTCCTCGTTATCCCAAATAGCAAGAAACCTATCCCCACGTTTTTTCAAACTGTTACGACGGGTTGTATAAGTTTCTTTTGCAAACATAATCTTATGTTTTTTATATAGATGACAGGTAAAGATAGCCATCCCCTTAAAATAATCCCCCCAAAAAGGAAGATTATTACAATACAATTTCCTATTTTTGTCGCAATAAACAAGGAAATAAAAATATTATGGCACAAGGCTCACGTCAAGTACAAACACAAGCCCAGCAACAAATACAAACCTTATCTCCACAACAGATACTGGTAGTGAAATTGCTGGAACTGCCCACTGTGGAGCTGGAAGAACGTATCCATTCCGAAATACTGGATAATCCGGCCCTGGAGGAAGGGAAAGAAATGCCCGAAAATGAAGATGACAACACAGAATACGTTGAGAACGAAGACGGAAATACAGACTCGAACGAAGATTTTTCATTAGGCGATTACAGCAACGAAGATGATATTCCCGATTATAAACTACAGGAACATAATCGCTCCAAAGAAGGAGTAGCCGAAGAAATCCCTTTCTCGGATGCCGTATCTTTTTATGAAATATTGAAAGACCAGTTGCAGATGCAGGAACTTACCCCAGAACAACGAGATATAGCAGAATACTTGATCGGTTCATTGGACGATGACGGCCTGTTACGCAAAAATATGGAGTCTATCATGGATGAACTTGCCATCTATCGAGGCATCTATACCACTGAGGAGGAATTAAATAAAATCTTGGAAATAATCCAAGACTTTGATCCGGCAGGTATCGGTGCCCGCAGTTTACAAGAATGTCTTCTGCTACAAATACAAAGAAAAGCCGATTCACCGTTAAAACAAATAGAACTGGACATCATCGGTAAATGCTGTGATGAGTTTACCCGCAAAAACAAAGAAAGGATTATCCAAAAACTAGGTATAACCGAAGAACAATATAATGAGGCGGTGAGCGATCTCACCAAACTGAATCCTCGTCCGGGCAGTTCACTGGGTGAAGCAATGGGTAAAAATATGCAGCAGATCATTCCCGACTTCATTGTAGAAACGTATGAGGATGACACCATTACTCTAAGTTTAAACAATCGTAATGTTCCTGAGTTGCGTCTGAGCCGCCAGTTCACCGAACTACTGGATGAACACACCCGCAACAAAGATAATCAGAGCAAAGCCTCAAAGGACGCACTGATGTTCCTAAAACAAAAAGTAGATGCCGCACAAGGTTTTATCAACGCCGTAAAACAGCGACAACATACGTTGCTCACCACCATGCAAGCCATTATAGATATTCAGCGCCCCTTCTTTTTGGAAGGAGACGAATCCCTGCTAAAGCCCATGATCCTAAAAGATGTAGCCGAACGCTCGGGATTGGATATTTCCACCATATCACGGGTAAGCAACAGCAAATATGTACAAACAAACTATGGTATCTATTCGTTGAAATTCTTTTTCAGCGACGGTTACACTACCGAAGACGGTGAAGAACTCTCTGTCCGCGAAATCAAGCGTATTCTGAAAGAATGTGTAGACACCGAAGACAAGGAAAAACCGTACACTGATGATGAACTGGCCGAAACACTAAAAACGAAAGGCTACCCCATAGCCCGCCGTACTGTAGCCAAATACCGCCAACAGCTTAACATACCCGTCGCACGATTAAGAAGGTAATATAAATTATATGGAAGCTAACGAAACAACCGAAACAATAGCAGTAGGCAAGAAAAACAGTCCGCTTGAAGTCAGTTCACGTATCATATCAGGCATATTCACGCCTTTTATGATTCCTTTTGTGGCATTTTTCCTGCTTTTTTTCTTCACTTATCTTCGTATCATGCCCATCCAGTACAAACTGATAGTATTGGGCATAGTCTACTGTTTCACCATTCTGATGCCGATGCTCGCCATCTACCTGTTCCAAAAAATAAACGGTTGGGGTATTCATGAATTGGGACACCGCGAAAAACGTTTCGTACCATATGCGTTGACTATCATCAGCTATGTCACTTGTCTCATCACCATGTATAAGATACACCTGCCCCGCTATATGTCAGGTATTATCGTAGCCGCCCTCATCTGCATGATCCTTTGCACGCTGATCAATTTCAAGTGGAAAATCAGCACACACGTGGCAAGCAGCGGCATGATGGTAGGCGGATTATTATCCTACAGCTTTATATTCAATTTCAATCCTGTATGGTGGCTCTGTTTTTTCATTTTGCTATCCGGGATGCTTGGCACAGCCCGTATCATTGTAAAACAGCATACCTTATTAGAAGTTTTAGCCGGATTTATTGTCGGATTGTTTTGTGGTGTCATTGGAATTTTGTTTATTTGAAAAAAATTAGTATTAACCTTATAAATTGAAAGCATTATGGAATTTCCAAGCAATGTAAAGTATACCAAAGAACACGAATGGATACGAGTAGAAGGTGATATAGCTTATGTAGGCATCACTGATTATGCACAAGAGCAACTGGGTGACATCGTATTCGTAGATATCACAACTGAAGGAGAAACTTTAGAAAAAGATGAAGTTTTCGGTACTATTGAAGTAGTAAAAACGATTTCGGACTTGTTCCTTCCCGTTTCAGGAGAAGTTTTGGAACAGAATGAAGCATTGGCCGACAATCCCGAATTAGTAAACCAAGACCCGTATGGTAAAGGGTGGCTGATTAAGATCAAGCCCAATGACTCTAATGACGTTAACGATTTGCTGGATGCTGAAGGATATAAAGCATTAGTCAACGAATAATATAGATTCCCATTAGGAATTGTTCAAGCGCGGATTACGCGGACCTCACGGATTTTTCTATCCGCGTTCATCCGTATAACCCGTGCTTGAAGTAAATATATAAACCAAACAATAACAAAAAACAATGAAACCTATCGTAAGCATTATCATGGGTAGCACTTCCGATCTTCCCGTAATGGAAAAAGCTGCCAAATTACTGGACGAGATGCACGTACCTTTCGAAATGAACGCCCTTTCGGCACACCGCACTCCCGAAGCTGTGGAGGAATTTGCGAAAAATGCTGCAGGCCGTGGAATTAAAGTCATCATTGCCGCTGCCGGCATGGCTGCCGCACTTCCCGGTGTCATTGCTGCAAATACCACATTGCCTGTTATCGGTGTTCCCGTTAAAGGTTCAGTTCTTGATGGCGTAGACGCACTTTATTCTATCATCCAAATGCCTCCCGGAATTCCTGTAGCTACCGTAGCAATCAATGGAGCCATGAATGCAGCTATTCTGGCCGTACAAATGCTAGCATTGAGTGATACAGAACTAGCCACCAAGTTTGCAGACTACAAGACCGGCTTGAAAAAGAAAATCGTGAAAGCAAACGAAGACCTGAAAGAAGTTAAATACGAGTATAAAACAAACTGAAAGAAGTGATTGATAATCACTGACCATTAATCACTAATAACGTGGATATATTCAATTATTCCCGACGGGAAACATCAGAAGTGAATATCGGAGCCACCCCTATGGGCGGCTCCAATCCTATCCGCATACAAAGTATGACGAACACCGCTACGCAGGACACAGAAGCCAGTGTGGCGCAAGCCAAACGTATTGTCGACACCGGAGGAGAGTATGTACGCCTCACGGCCCAAGGCATCAAAGAGGCTGAAAACCTGATGAATATCAACGCAGCCTTACGTCAGGACGGCTACATGACCCCATTGGTGGCCGATGTGCATTTCAACCCGAAAGTAGCAGATGTGGCAGCGCAGTATGCGGAAAAAGTCCGTATCAACCCGGGC
>ERZ773239.2203-NODE-2203-length-11812-cov-8.710555_pt1 | contig 11812 bp, 16 predicted proteins | sample MGYA00580521_ERZ773239 | MGnify/ENA primary metagenome ERZ773239 (study PRJEB29015, sample SAMEA2737801) | human gut metagenome | biome: human gut; feature: human-associated habitat; material: faeces | place: China | collected 2012 ... | reverse complement strand
CAGGCAAGTGAATGGTGTAGTTATTTCGAAAACGATGTACTAGTACATAGTTATTTCGAAAAGGGTGTATGGAGAGCGTATTAAAACGGACGATGAGGATGAAGGTATCAACCGCAGCTATCAATGAGGTGTTTTGGAGAAAGCGAGACAAAAAATGGACAGACAGAGCTATTATTATCAGCAAATGAATGAAAATGAGCAGTTGGCCTACAGAATCATCTGTGATGGTCTGCATTGTCACCAGTCAGCCATTAGGGTTTTGCTTTATCCGGGAATGAAAAGTGTATCTGATATTTATTACAAAGTGCTGTATGACCATCCTGTATTTTTTTATGTCAATCAATACAATGTAAGTCATTCGCATCAAAATTGTGAGTGGACACTTTATCCTGAATATTTATATTCAGGGAATGAGGCAAAAACAATGATTGCTGAGATGCACAATATAGTGGATAAAGTGCTTTGTAAAGCTCTTGAGTATCGGGAGGATCCATTTAAAATGGAAATGTTTCTGCACAATTCAGTGGTGAAAAGCGTGGCTTATGATTATGAGTCTTTAAAAATCAAAAATTATCATAGAGCACATTCTATCGTTGGCGCATTTCTTGATAAAAAAGCAGTTTGTGAGGGGATTGCCAAAGCATTTAAGCTACTTTGCGATTCGGTTGGGCTTCCCTGCATTGTTGTTGTCGGATATGCGGATAACAAGGGGGAGTTTACTGAAAATACGCTTCATGCGTGGAATCTTGTGAAGGTCTGCGGTCAGTGGTATCATGTGGATCCGACATGGGATGTGATGGATTTAACAGGAAGTGATGGAGTACATAAGGAACGCCATTTTAAGTTTGATTACTTTAATCTGACTACAGCGGATATATCAGTTGATCATCGGCCAAAAGATGTGATTCCGTCCTGCACAGCACATAAGGACAACTATTTTTACCGTACAGGAAAATATGCAGAAGACTATGAGGATATGCGGCGTATTATTGATCAGCAGATTGACAGTGACCGGATCCGAATTCGTATTGATTGCCAGAAACGTGCAGCCGGCCTGAAAGGTTTGAAACAGAAGTACTTGTTGTCAGGAGATCCTAAAAAACTGATATTGGATGCGCTGCAGGAGGTTCAAAGGAATAGAAAGCTGTTTTATCGATACAGTTATTATTTCAATGAAAGGCTGGGAACAATGAATCTGTACAAAATGTGATATTATTATTTGTCTTTTCGTATAAAAATGCATTGACATTTGCTTTTGGATATACGATGATAATAGAGAAGCAGATGAGCACAGATCAGAGTGAAAGAAAGAGACAGGAGAAGATTTCACTCAGTAGGAGGCTTTCATGAAAATAGGAAAATCAGAGACGGATAACGTATATGTATGCTACTGTATGTTGAGGGAAATGCATCCGGGCAAGCACCAGACTGAACGGCTTCGGAAAGTAACGGAAGCATTGTGGGATGCTCAGGCATTTTATGAGAAAATGGAGGCCCTGATGTTTGGGCAGGCCTTTGTTTATGGCAGCAGAGAGGTCGTTGTCCGTCCTTTTACTGTTTATGAAGAAGGATTCAGAGAAACACCGGAAGAGTTTGCAACCACATACAGCATCAGCGGTACATTACTTCGCTGTTACGATCTGCTGAATGATTTTATGCCCGGGGAGGAGGAGCAGATGGAGGCGGCATGCCTGAACAGCGAGATGTACAGACTGGTGATCATTAGCGATTATGCGCCGGAAGGCAATAGCCAGGCTATGGAGATACTGACCAGAAGTTTCAATGATCTGAAGAAAAAATGTGATTTTAAGGTCTGCTATGTGAATACAGAGGATGCGCATCGGTTGGGAAATCTGGGTAAGATGATCGATACCTGTGGACTGGAATAAATGTATGCAGGGCTGCGGTGTTTTTTGAATATTAGATAATGATAACAAACAGAGGTAATGGAATTGAAAGAAAGTACAACAATCGCCTTTACAGGAGATATCGGTTTTGATAAATATATGGACAAAAAATGGGAGGATGATGCCCTTCTGGCACCGAGAATTCTGGAATTTCTGACCAGTGCAGATCATGTGGTGGCTAATGTGGAAGGCCCGTTGGTGGACAATACGGCGACACTGATGCAGGCAGCCGAGATGCGCCTGATGCACACCATCAATCCGGCAGCTGAGAGAGTTTTGAAGGATATTCATGCAGATATCTGGAACCTCTGCAATAATCATATTATGGATGCCGGACAGGACGGGTTGGCCCTGACACTTCAGGAAGCAAAGAAATTTGGTGCAAAGACCATTGGTGTCGGTATGAATATGACAGAAGCGGCCAGATCATTGATATTGGATGAAGCCGGAGGTATCGGCCTTTTTGCTGTGGGCTATCAGCGCGGCTGCAAACCGGCCGGAGAAGATAAAGGCGGCTGCCTCAGCTGGAGTGAGATGGAGGTCATTCGCAGCGTCATTCAGGAAATCAAGGCCAAATGCCGCTGGTGTGTGGTGGTAGCTCATGGCGGCGAAGAGTTTACAGCGATTCCATCTCCGTATACAAGGGAACGGTATCATGCTTATCTTGAGATGGGAGCAGATCTTGTTGTCTGTCATCATCCTCATGTGCCGATGAATTATGAAACCGTTGGAGATAAGATGATTTTTTACTCATTGGGCAATTTTATCTTTGATACAGATTATCAGCGTGCACAGTTCAATACTGAAAAAGGCATTCTGCTGAAACTGCATTTTACAGAGACAAAATATTCCTTTGAAGCACTGGGACTGAAGATCAACCGTGAGAATGAACATATAGAGACGGCACCGCTTCCGAAGATTTTTGCTGATATTCAGGAGGATGATTATAATAAGCTTGAACCATTGGCAGCGAAAATGTTCTTAGCTGCAACAAAGCGTCAGCAGCTGTTCTTATATCCGGATAAATTCAAGAATGCTACAGAAGCACAGTGGAAAGACCATTTCTATGAAGAAAAGCGCAGTGGCCGTGTGCCGGGTGAGGCTCTGGATTTCCAGATTATCTATCCGATTGCCCAGGAAGAGGCCAAAGGTGCATGGAAAGAGTGTAAGTTGGAAGCTGTCAAAGCATATATTTTGGAACAGATGTAAAACATGATACAAAAATTATATCCGGTTCTGAATAATTGCGGGGACATTATGGAAACAATTAAAAAATAACTGTTGCCATTTTCAGAATAAATGATATAATGGAACAGGTAGGCTAACATGGCTCAGTCGGTAGAGCGACGCACTCGTAATGCGTAGGTCGCGGGTTCGATTCCCGCTGTTAGCTTTTCTCAAAAACCCAGTAAAATAAAGGGTTTCAGCGATTAAGAGCAAAAAGAAAAAGACACTGAAAAGTGTCTTTTTTGCGTATTTGGCATTTATTTGGCATTTACAGAGACAATTGACCGTCATTTGAAAGCAGATTATCAAGGGTTGAAGCTGCTTTTTTGTCCAGTTCCTCATATGCATGAGCATAGATATTTAGTGTGGTGCTGGTGTTATTATGTCCTAGTCGTTTAGATACGGTCATGACATCCATTTTTCTGCTGCTGATGAGAAGTGTTGCACTTGTGTGTCTGAGGCCATGCAGCGGGATGTCTGGGAGCTTTTCAGACTCGTTTTCACAGTGTTCGTTGTAATTTGCAATGATTCTTTTAAATGCCTGGTATGGTGTCTCAAGGCCCATTTGTGAGCCGTCCCATTGAATAAATATATTGCAGCGGTCCATGTTTCCGCCCTTCCATTGAGTGCTTATCATGAAACGGTATTCCATTTGCTCTTTCTTCCAGGCCTTAGCCAGTGCAGAAACAGAGGATGGAATGTTGATTGATCTGATTGAACCTTTGGTTTTCGGTGTTTTGGTGATGATCTGGCCGTTGACTCTGCAGGTGCTTTTGTTGATGTGGATAGTGTCGGTACCAAAATCAATATCCTGCCAGGTCAATGCAATTAATTCACCACGCCTGCAGCCGGTATAAATAGCCAGATTGAGAAACAGCTTTAACTGATTGTTTAGTGTATGCTCTGCCTGATAGCTCCTGATCTGGGTGACATTGCCAGTTTTAGCAGTTCGGTTATGTTGTGTATATTCATACATCATGGGATTGTCAAGTGCCTGTAAGAAGCTTACAGCCTGCTGCTGGGTAAAGCATTGTATATCTGTTTCGGTTGGCTTTTCTTTTTCAGAAATGCTGACAGCGCGCACTGGGTTATATTTTATAATATCCCACTTGATAGCCTGAGAGAAGATGGCGGACAGTACAGCGATCTTTCTTTTAACGGTCTTTGGACTGATCGTACCGGTCCGTTTATCCTGGCGTTTGGCATCCAGAAGCCCGTTTACATATTCTTGCAGAAACATGGGTGTTATGTTGGACACTTTTATATATCCGAAATCATCAATAAACTGATCAACAGCCGTTTTAGTGCTTTTCAGTGTGGTGGGTGCCTGGGTACGTTCGGCACATTCCTGCAGGTATTTTTGGGCAAGAACTTCAAAAGTCATGTTGTCACCGGTAACAGCTTCACCATGCAGCACGCGCGCCTCAAAATCAGCAGCAGCCTTTTTGACATCGGCCGCTATGGCCTCTGCTGTCCTTGGCTTGCCTTTTTTGGTCAACAGCTCTGGCCTGTATGTCTTTCTCTTTAAAATCTGTTTATGATTGCTGTCATAGCCGCACGATACGATAATTTGGTAGCTATCACCGCGTTTTCGAATAGTAGCCATTTAATTTCACTCCCTTTTACGTGGAACATACCCACTTTATAGCTTATGATCAGGCAGCGGGGCGTGGGTGTTGATTGACAAAATTTCATAATGACGGTATAATATACTTAACAGGAAAGCCGGAAGGTAACTACCACTTACCCGCCCCGGCGAAAATTAGATCATATTTTATAAAAAATAGTCGTCAAACTTTCTCAGGGTTAGGACGACTATTTTTTATGTGTATAATTAAGTATTGCAACTATGAGCATAGCAACAGAGACTATAAGTTGTAATTCTTCATATGTACTCATATAGCACCACCTCCGACAGGCTCGGAACGGGTGCAGCACGTCCCCCGGCTCCCCGGTTAAATATATTATATTGTCAAAGGTCTTTTACTCTCATCAATGTATCTTAATGTTTCTTCATCCGGCCTTAAGCCGATTTATCCAGTATGTTTCATAGATTCAAAAGCAGCAGGGGGCGACGTTTTACCGACCCCTTTAAAGTCGTGATCTGCGACCTTAAATAATCTTACAGGGTGTAAAGTCTTTTGCATCCAGATATCATTTATAGTTATCCCATCTTTTTTTATGTCTGGGGTGGTGAATTGCCACCTGATTGAACGGTTCGTTCTAGCCCTGCAAAGGGGTGTCTAAAATGGACATACCTATTGTGCCCCCTATAATAGGGGGTATCGTATTTCACGATAGCCCTATTTAAAATTTTTGAGAATCAGGAGTTCGGCAAAGTTCGAACAGCATTGTTGAATGATGAACCAATGTTTTGTTTAGGCGATGTATGCAAAGCATTAGGGATTGCACAGGCTTCCAAGGTAAAAGAAAGACTTAGCGAAAAGGGTGTGCATAGTATTCCTACCCTTACGGCCGGTGGAGAGCAGAGGCTTCTGTATATTAATGAGTCAGGTCTTTACAGTCTTATCCTTTCAAGCAAGATGCCTAATGCGAAGAAGTAAACAATATCTGACGGAACGAATCGTTACAGCAGATCAGCGGCGTTTTGTCGTTGAGTTTAACAAGCGTACTTTAGGTACGGTTGTAGGGCCGCCCTATTTTAGGGCAGCCCTACCTGTGTACCTGATTGAGGTATGCAGCTTAATGTCTGTATTAAAACTGCGTACCTTTAGGTACGGGGGTTGGCTCAAAGATGGGCTAAAGGTTTTTGCCAGTTTTGACGATAACTATTAGTCAAAAATGTCTAAGAGTTTTCTTCCGATTCTGGGAAAAACTATTCATCTTGGTCGGAAACGGTGCGATATTCAGGGTTATTACAAAGGTCCTTTGAATATTCTATAACCTTGGCTTGTCCTTTGTCGTTTAGCAGTCGGAATGAGTTTAATATTTCTTTCTGTTTTTCTTCAACGATATAATCTTCAATTTTTTTTGTGTCATTACCAATAGTTTGTCTGGCTTTGGCTTCACGGTTAAAAGCTTCTTTTGTTGCAGCGTCTCTTTCTGGAGAACCTGTAGTTAATTTCCCTTCTCCAAAAAACGTTGTCCCTATATGACTAAAAACGTCTGCTTGTTCATATGCCTGTTCAGATGACATAAGAGCATTTCGTATTTTTATTAAAGATTCCACCTTGGGTTTGTATTTTCCTTGTTCATAGCCTTGTATTGTTGCTATGGATAACCCTGTTTTTGCAGCTAGTTCTTTTTGAGTAAGTCCGTTTTTTTTTCGAAGGTCTTTTAAACTATCAGCTATATTCATTTTGTTTCACCTGCTTTCCTTATAACGATTATACCATACATGCGCATATTTGCAAATAGAAAACTATTTTAAATTTATGTATTGACAAATAGAGAACTATGCTTTATGCTATAAACAAATAGAAAACTATTTCTACAATGGGAGGTGATAATATGAGAATTAGCCGAGAGAAGTTTGACACTGTTTTGGCAAAAAATGGAATGACCATTAAAGATGTAGCGACGTCATATGGTTGTTCAAGAAATAGAATTTGTACAATCTTGAATAGCCTGAATGTTAAGCCTCAGAGCGTCAGTAAATTGGCAAATGCTTTGAAATGCGACGTAACAGACATTATTGACTAAGGTGCTGCCAAAACGGAAACACCTAGACCGCTGGGGAGCGGCTTTGAAATGGATGAAAGGAGAAAGCATGGAGTTTAGAGCGTTCAATCAAAACGAGGACGAACCGGCGAATGGCTGGTCTGGTGAAATGATCCGGGATGCGCTGAGTCGAGGTGAAAGCCTTGTTGTTGATCAGAACGGTGATGTATGGACCTATAACGAATGGGGCCATGTTTGTGATTATGTCGGAAAGGTAAGGTGTTTATAATGACAGATCAGAAGATTCCAACAATGCTGACAATACCGCAGATATTAGAGCGGTTCCCTGAACTCAATTATAATTTTGTTCGCCGATTGTGTGTTGACAATAAAATATGCTATGTGAGAAGTGGCAGGGGCCGGTATTTGATTAATCTTGAAAAGTTCGTTGATTGGTTGAATGGTGAGAGCCGGGAAGGCGAATAAATGCATGAAGCCCTTGAAACATTTATTGAAAGCTTTAAGCCTGTGCCTATGAACAAAGCATTCTTCTTGAAAATCTATGGCTATGAATTGACATGGCCTGGCAGCGCTGAAAGATGCCTGCAGAGATTAAAAGAGCTTGGCAGCAGCAGGTCCCGGAGCTATTACGCTGCCATTGTGGCAGGGTATGAAGAAGAACAAGAAAAAACAACTCAAGAGGTGGCCGCTTGGTATGCGGATCAGCTTGAGCGACAATGGAAAAATGAGGAGGTGAAAACGTGGAAACAGACAGAACAGAGCAGGCTGGAACAGATAGTACTGAGGGAGAGAGAGCTGGAACTGCTGAAAGAGCTGAACAGCTTAGAAGAGAAATAGCAGAGCTGAGGCAGCAGCAGGCACCTGTTGTATGTGACAATGGCAAAGCTCGCTCAATGAAACGAGAGTTCCAGCCAATACAGGCAGTAACAGCTGCAGAACTTGACAAAATGGAACTGCCACCGGTTGAATGGCTGGTTGACAATATCCTGACCGTTGGACTTGCAGCGCTGGGAGCTCCGCCAAAATCATACAAGAGTTTTATGGCGTTGGATCTATGTACTGCTATTTGTACTGGTACTACTTTTTTAGGATTCAAAACGCATCAGCACGCGTGCCTATATTTTGATTTGGAAAGTACAAAGGGACGGCCAAAGAATAGATTAAATTTAATACTCGGGAAAGATACGCCCAAACCGGACAATCTTTATATTATTACCGGAGATGATGAGCCGGGGCGGATTGGTGATGGCTTTGAAACTCAAGTAGAATATCAGCTGCAGCAGCATCCGGACATAAAGTTTGTTGTTGTCGATGTCTTCCAGAAAATCCGAATACCCAAAAAGGGCCAGAATGGCGGCTATGACGTTGATTATGAAGAGCTTGGAGCTTTAAAGTCAATCATAGACAAACATGGTGTTGGCCTGCTGCTGATACATCATAGCAAAAAGGCGCGGGATCTGAGCGACCCGTTTAATAATTTTTCTGGTTCTACTGCTATTATGGGTTCGCTTGATTGTGCCTGGGTTATCGAAAAGGACAAACGTTCAGACAGTGAAGCAACATTACATATTACCGGCAGAGACCTGGCGGGCGAGGACTATACAGTTAAATTCAATCAACAAGCGTATAAATGGGAGATGGTTGGAACGGCTGAGGATGTCGAAGAACAGCGGCTGCGGGATGAATATGACCAGAGTCCTATTGTTGAGACAATTAAAAGGTTGCTCAAGCAGGGTAACGGGCATTGGAAGGGGACTATTACAGACATAATAGACGCGTGTAGAGTCTTATTAGATTATGAAGTGACTGAGCCCCCGCAGCAAATAGGCATGTTTTTAAATAAGTGTGATATTTTCCTTCAATTTGATGGAATAAATCACGATATTAAGAAGATTGGAAGTAATAGATTTCATATATTTGATGTCCCAGTTGTCCCTAATGTCCCTGATGTCTCCGATGTCCCAGTTGTCCCTAATTAAGCAACAATACATTGAATAGTATGCGGCGACAGAGACAACAAGGACGAATGGGACAACAGGGACGTTTGGGACAACACATATACATATAGACAAGGAGCGATAATATGACCACAGGGATGAAAGAAACTATGGATTTAATTGAAGAGCTGAAGAAAACCGGACTTACTCAGGATCAGGCTGTTCAGCTGATTATGGCTGATGCTGCAAGGAGTAAAGCTGCTTCTCTGGACAAGATTGAGAAAAACTTTTATAGGGTAATTGACCCGATGGCGCAGGAATGCGTTTATGTTGAGGTTGATAATGCTATTGAAAAGGCTGTTGATCGTATGAGTGATAGGCTGGCTGATGGTATGGAGGCCTTGAGAGAGGATGCTAAAACCGGCAAAGTCTTTATTAAAGGCGAGTTCAGCAGCTATAACATCAGGTGATATTGTGATGACCAGGAAACTAAAAAAGGCCCTCAGAAGAGGGCCAGCAACAGCCGGAGCTGTTCAAGAATCTAACACTTTCAGAATAGCATATAACCGGCAGGAAGGAAAGCAGAAAATGAAAAATGATGATTTAAAGAAGTATATCAAAGACCATATTGACAATATTGATGATAACCAGCTGTTACTGTTTATTTATAAGCTGGTCATCAATTTAATTTAATAATCCAATTCAATGATTGAAGGGAGGTGACAGGATGTGTTAGATGAGGACGTTGTTTATGATCAGTATGATCCAGTTGCAAAGTTACATTACCGGATAACACCAAAACATGTTAAAGAGTATGAGCCGATTATATGCAGTACATATTTGTCATATGATTCATTAAGCCGGTATAAACAGATTGAAAAAGATGATACAGCCAATGAAATTTCAGAATGTGAAAAGGAGATTTATAGATAATGACTAAAAAAAGTATTAAAAACTATTTCGAAGAAGCCGCAGAAGAATACAAGAAAGCTCGTGCAGAGTGGGCCCCATTAAATGAGAAATACCAGGAGACAATCAAGCAGATAGCTGAGGTGCAGAAGGATTGGAGAATGAGTGCCCAGGGCAAGAAAGAAGCAGTAGAAAAGCTCAAGGAGAAAAAGGAGAGCTTAGAGCGCCAGATGATTGCTATTAATCAGGGCAATCAGAATAAAATGAAGGCTATCCGCAAGAGATTAGAGGATGACTTTAAAGGTTTTTACGGTATAGACCCAGATCAGCTTGACATGAAAGCAGTTGCTTTGTTGAACTCAGGCGTTTTAAGACGGAGTGACCTTTCACAGATGGCGGAGAAATATGCGGATAATGTAGGGATGTTAAGGTTGATTGGCAAAGAAGCTAAAAAATATGAAAATGAAAGAGATATGCAGCTTCTTGCAGCGAGATGCTCTAAAGATAAACCAAGTGTACATCTTGAAAAATTCGATGGTTTTTCGTCTTGGACGCATGTTGGATTAGGCGGAGACTCTAATGGAAATATTGGCTACGCGCGATTTGCTCAGAAATTTGATGATGAACTGAATGAGAGACTGGATGGTTTCATTGCTTCACTTCCTGATGTTGTGCGGTGCTCTGATAGTGAGCATGGAGTATGGTATACGTCTGAGAATAACTAGATAACCATGAAATTGATACATATCACGCGCCCGGAGTATGTAGAGAATATAAAATCTAAGGGGCTGCTGCTGTCTGAAAAGATAAAAATATATAAACAGCAGCCCTACATCAAAGCAGATCAGCTCGTTGATGCTTATATCGGACCTTCCAGACGAGGGAAAGAATGGATGACGCGGGAAGCAGCACACTATTTTTGAGGGTGACAAAGCAGAAGCTTTTAAAAACAATGATGTAAAATGCTATTTCTCAGTAGATTCCATAGCACTGGACAGAAAAAGGCTGTTTGTTTCCTCTGTGAAGGTTTATGAAGCCCTCTGGCCATTATTGTGCAGAGGAACGGATAAAGATAAAAGAGATATGCAATTGCTTTGTATGCACTGGTGGAATGATTTATTCCCATTTGATTTTTATATCAAAAACCGGCAGATGATTAATAGAACGTATTGCCAGGTATGGCGGATGCCATTTGTTGCAGAGGTTTTATATTATGGCGATGTTCCGGCGGAACTTCTTACACTGGGCGTTGTGGGCGAAAAGAATTAGATTTTTAGAAAGAATGGGTGAAGATAATGAAATTCGGTAAATTATTTAATAAACTGTTGACACTTAACACAAAAGTAAAGGTATATTTGGAGACAGATTATGTTGGTAATAGTTCTGTAGCAAACTATATAGGGACATATGTTGTCGGTGAAGAAGGTGAAGAGGCACCGGAAAGAGAAATTTGCGAAAGCTCTGTCGTCAATATCTGTCCGGCAGGTCATGATGAATTGGACGTTATTATAAATAACAAGAAGAGTGTAATAAATTAATTATTCATAGGTATCATAAACAAAGCTGTTTTGGTTCCTGACTGGCCCTGCAGTTGTAGGGGTGGAGGGAGGCAAACAGCTTTGTTTTGGGGTCAGGTATGATATTCTTTAATACTTTAATGTGGAATTTAGTGACACGACACGCGCGAAGCGTTGCAATAAAACGTTGCAATAAAGGGCGTGAAGCCATGTACTAAACGAACGTTTTTAGCGAACGGAGACACTAGGAAATGTTAGGAAATGATAGAGTTTTAATGGGTCCTGAGTGCTGAAAAATGGGGAGATAATTTGCAACGTAGATGTTGGAAAATGTTGGGATTTTTCCGAACGCTGATGTTGGAAAATGTTGGGATTTTTTCGAATGCCACGGTTGGGATCAGTGGTCTAAAAAGCAACGCTGGATATGCAATTTTTACATGAAATGGAGGTGATATGGTGGTAAAAATCCGAATATCGTATGAAGAACCGGAAGAATTGATGGAAGTCCTCAAGCGGCTGCATCCAGTGGGAAACATTCGGCAGCAGGACAAAGGCCGGTATAAAAAAGCATATATTGACATGGAATTAATGAATACGATACATGCGCGGGAGTAGGTTTTGAAATAAGGCTACCGCAATCCCACTGGCTTTAGACGGTGGGTTAAGGTAGTCA
>ERZ773239.2159-NODE-2159-length-12014-cov-6.405218_pt1 | contig 12014 bp, 7 predicted proteins | sample MGYA00580521_ERZ773239 | MGnify/ENA primary metagenome ERZ773239 (study PRJEB29015, sample SAMEA2737801) | human gut metagenome | biome: human gut; feature: human-associated habitat; material: faeces | place: China | collected 2012 ... | reverse complement strand
ATGATTTTTATGATGGATTTGTTGATTATAATAGGAATAGAAAAGAAGATGTAGGAGAGGCTGTAAAGGTTTGGAGAGGACCTTGGCATAATAATGGTCATGCAACAACGAAGTTAAATATGAAAGAATGGGAAACAGCTAAATCATAAAAATACAAAAAAGAACCGTACCTACCGGTTCTTTTTTATTACAGGGAGAGTGATCATGGACCTATTTGACACTAACACTACCTTCGAACGCCAACTTTTTGCAAAGGCAGCAAGGAATCGTATTCCGCTTTATGGAGTACTGGAGTTATTGCCTCTCTGCAACCTAAATTGCGACATGTGTTATGTCCATTTATCCAAACAAGAAATGCAGTCCCAAGGAAGATTGCGAAGTTTGGATGAATGGATTTCCCTTGCAAAGCAAATGAAAGATGCAGGGACATTGTTCTTGTTGTTAACGGGTGGGGAGCCTTTATTATTTCCGCAGTTTAAAGAATTATACTGTGCATTAAAAGATATGGGTATGATTCTTACGCTCAATACCAATGGGACGTTGATCAATGAGGAATGGGCGGAATTTTTTGCGAAGAATAAGCCAAGAAGGATAAATATAACTTTATATGGATCAAAGAATGAGACATACGAGAATCTATGCCATATGAAGGATGGATTTGACAAAACAATCAGAGGGATCGAATTATTAAAAAAATATGAGATCGATGTCAAGATCAATGGAAGTCTTGTGAAGAAGAATTTTCATGACAGGATGGAGATCATAGATATCGGAGAAAAGTATGATATCCCAGTTCGGATCGACACTTATATGTATCCGTCCGTGAGAGAACGAAATCATGCCTATAATAATCAGGCCAGACTGGATCCGGAGATGGCGGCAAAAGCAAGAGTGGAAGTTTTGCAAAGAGAGATGGGAGAAGAAGTATTTGCCCAATACCGCAAGATCCAATTAGACGAAGCAGAGAATACTCCGGAAGGAGAGGCAGTTCCGGGACAGATGGCATGTCGTGCCGGTAAGAGTTCTTTTGTGGTGAACTGGCAGGGCGAGATGCGATCCTGTGTGGTACTGGATAAGCCAAGCATACCGCTTCGGGATGTGGAGTTTGAGGAAGCGTGGAAGTTTACAAAAAAAGAAACAGAGAGTCTTAGAATTTCGGCCAGATGCAGTAGTTGTAAGCTTAGAAAGGTATGTAACACTTGTGTGGCAGCGGCAATTGCGGAGACCGGAAAGGCAGACGGCGTACCGGAATATTTGTGCAGATACACAGAAGCAACGGTCAGATATCTGAAGGAGACAAGTAAGAAATAGTAATGAAATAGTAAGTATCGTTTTCTTTACTCCATAATTTGAAAATGATATAATAAAAAAGACTATAAATTACAAAGGATGATGAGATGATAGATATACATGCGCATATACTCCCGGGGATTGATGACGGAGCCGAAGATATGTATGATACGCTGGAGATGGCACGTATGGCAGCAGACAGCGGAGTGGACAAGATCATAGCGACCCCGCATTGCAATATCCCGGGAATGTATGGGAATTATTTCGGGAGAGAATATATTGACAGATATGAAAGTGTGGTCAGAGCGGTCAGAAAAGAGAAGATCCCGATAGAGATCCTGCCGGGAATGGAAGTATTTTCGACAGAAGACCTTCCGGAGCTGATCGTGAATCATAAGATCATGCCGCTTAACCAGAGCCGGTACATACTGATGGAATTTGCATTTGATGAAGATCCTGGATTTGCGGATTCTATTCTGAAGAGAGTTGAAGAAGTCGGAGCAAGACCGGTGATCGCCCATGCGGAAAGGTATGAATTTATACAGGATTATCCGCAGATCGCGTACCGCTGGTTCAGAAAAGGATATGTGATTCAGGCGAATAAGGGAAGCTTCCTCGGAAGATTCGGAGGAGGACCGAAGCGTGCGGCCGACAGTCTTTTGCGGCATAATCTGATCTCTGTGATCGCAAGTGATGCACACAGTCCACTTCAGAGGACACCGTATATGCTGGATGCGTATGAAGAACTGAGCCGGGAGTATTCCGAGAACCATCTGGATGTGCTGTTTCAGTATAATCCGGCAAGACTCTGTGACAACAGAGAGATCCTGAGATTAGAACCGGTTCCGTATTCTGGACGGTAACAGTTATATTAACGATGAAGGAGAATGACTATGAGAAGACTAAAAATAGCAGTGTGTCTGATATTCGTGGCATCCTGTGCTATATTTGCCGGGTATACTGTGAAGTCCAAGATGTTGGAAGACCATACACCGCCGGTGATCACCTGTAAGGATAAGACGGTGACACTGAGTGTGCAGACCGATCAGAAGAAGCAGAAGAAAGCACTTCTGAAAGGTGTCAAAGCAGAAGACAACCGTGACGGTGACCTGACATCGTCTGTACGTATCGCTTCGATGTCGCACTTTATTGCGCCGGGCAAGCGTACCATTACGTATGTGGTATTCGATAAGGCGAACCAGGCAGGAACATTGGAAAGAACCGTGCAGTACGAAGATTACACCCCGCCGAAGATCCATCTGACCGCTCCGCTTCGATATTCGACAACGGAATTGTCAAAGGCGAACCTTACGGAGAATATGACGGCGGAGGATTGTCTTGATGGTGACCTGACCAGTCAGATCCGTACCAGTCTGGATGACAGTATGTATAATACGTCTGCAGGAGTTTATAAAGTAACTGTACAGGTAAGCAACAGTGCAGGTGATGTGTGTTCTGTGCCACTTGAAATAACGGTAACAGAATCCGGTGACAGACAGGAGCAGATGAAAGAATATCCGGTATTATCGGATTATATCGCATATACAACAGTAGGACATGAAATCGATCCGATGGCTTATGTCAAAGGTATGGAGATGAATGGTGCAACATATACGTATGCGGATGACGGAGAGGCTCTTGTCGGTACAAGAGAAGCGATCAGTGTGAAATCAGAAGTGGATTATTCCAAGGCAGGGGTTTATCCGGTGGAATATTCTTATACGGCAGAGGGAGCACCGACTGCGGTGACAAAGTTATTCGTTGTAGTACAGGACCAGGAAGGAGCGCAGGATGGAGAGTAGTAATAGAAATGACATGCCGGTATTTATGGATAATGATCTGGATCCATATACGCTTGTGCATGATATAGTGTCCAACTGGTGGGTGATTATTCTGGGGGCAATTGCGGGAGCGTTGTTAACTTATGTAGTTGTAAGCAGCAGGTATGTTCCTGAGTATACAACGCAGGCGACATTTGTGGTGGCATCCAGAGGCGATGCGAATGCATACAGTAATCTGAGTTCGGCCAACACAATGGCGAAGACATTTGAGAAGATATTAAAAAGTAACATTATGGAGAAGAAGATCTGTGAGAAGCTGAAGGTGGAAGAGCTGGATGCAGACATTCATGCAAAGGTGCTGGAAGGTACCAATATGCTGGTCTTAAGTGTGACGGCGGATACGCCGAAGGATTCCATAGATATTATCCGTACGGTCATGGATAACTATAGCAGCGTATCGCTGTATACGGTGGGCAGTGCGGTTATGGATGTGCTGGAGGAGCCGAAAGTCCCGTATACACCGGATAATCCGCTGGATGCAGGCGGACAGGCTAAGAAGGGCGGACTTGTGGCAGGAGCACTGGTGCTCATCCTCCTCGGACTGTTCTCTTATATGAAGAATACTATTAAACAGGAGAATGAGATCGAGAAGAAGCTGGATGCCAGAAGTCTCGGAGCCATCAGTTATGAATGGAAATATAAGACGATCCGGGATATATTCCGGCGTAAGAAAAAAGCGATCCTGGTTGATGATCCGGTAGCCAGCTTCCGGTTCGTGGAAAGTTATAAGAAACTGGCGGCCAAGGTAGAATACCGGATGGCAAAGAATGAACAGAAAGTCCTCGTGGTAACCAGTGTATCTGAAAATGAAGGAAAATCTACGGTTGCCGCCAATCTGGCGATCACGCTGGCAGAACAGTCCAAGAGGGTACTGCTGGTAGATGGCGATATCCGAAGACCGTCGCAGTTCCTGATCTTTGGTATGGAGCCAAAAGAGGAGAATGAACTGGGAGAGTATCTGAAAGGAAACAGAGCACTTGCAGATGTCATGGTTCCATGTACCAGAAAGCATATGTTGTTCATGGGTGGGAAGAATTGCTATTCCTCATCGACAGAGATGCTTAACTCAGATTCGTTTTATAAGCTGATGACGGCATGTAGGAAATTTGTGGATTATGTGATCATTGATACACCACCGGCAGGAATCATCGGAGATGCGCAGATATTTGCACATTGTGCAGATGCGGTTATGATCGTGTCAAAGCAGAATTATATGCTGGCTGAAGACATCAATGAAGTAATGGACGCTTTCCGTGACAAGGAAGGTAAGGTACTGGGAGTTGTACTGAACGGTGTAAGATCGTTCTCCGGTCTGGTGGACAGTCCGGTGGGACATTATTATGGTAAATACAGCAAATACGGACGTTACGGCAATTATGGAAGAAGTAAAGGAATGTAGAGTATATGGGCGATTATAGAGACAAATCAGGAAGTGAACGTGTAGATGCGCCTGAGAAGATTGATCTGACAAATGTTATGTTGGATGTTTATCATGGTGTGAAGAGGCTGTGGTGGCTGTTCATCGGGCTTATAATTATTTGCGCAGTACAGTCTTATTTCTCGGTGAGTACCAGTTATCAGTCAAAATATGTGGCATCGGCAACAGTGTCGGTGACATCTGCCGGCGGCATGGACTATGTGAATGCACAGTCTGCCCAGCAGATGGCGGAAGTGTTCCCGTATATTCTTACCAGTGGTGTACTGAAGGATGTAGTTGCTGAGGACATGGGGCTTGATTCTATGCCGGGATCGATCGATGTTAAAGCGGATGACGGAACGAATCTTCTGACAATATCCGTATCGGGAAATGATCCGCAGATGGCATATAAGACATTAAAATCAGTCATAAAGAATTATCCGAAAGTTGCGGAATTCGTACTTGGAGAGACCAAGCTTACGATTCTGGATGAGACCGGTATCCCGACAGATACCAAACGTGTGGAGGTTATACGTGGATCTTACAAGCGTGGAGCTTTAAAAGGTGCGATCATAGATTGTGTGATTCTTCTGCTGTATGTGCTTTCCAGAAGGACTGTGAAGTCAAGAAAGGATCTGAAGAAGAATATCAATCTGCAGGATCTGGGAAGTATCCCGTATGTCCGCACGAAAAAGCGTAAAAAAGAGACATTTTATAATTCAGTGAGCCTGTTAAATGAAAGAATCTCCATGAGTTATCTGGAAGCGATAAGAAAGCTTCGTATCCGTATTATGAAAGATGTGGAGAAAAAGGAATACCAGACCCTGCTTGTTACGAGTTCGATCCCGGGAGAAGGTAAGACGACACTTTCGGCGAATCTGGCAATTTCCATTGCACAGCAGGGAAAGAAAGTACTGCTGGTCGACTGTGATCTTAGAAATCCTTCGATTGCAGGAGTGATGAACGAGCAGGAACCACATCCGGGACTTGGCTCGGTTCTTAAGAAAGAAGTGCCGTTATCTGAAGCAATTACCAATGTAAAGCTTCCGAAGGAAAGAACGAATGAGAACGGAAGCCTTCATGTCATTTTCGGCGGCGCACCGGATGGAGAGAATTCGCTGTTGATAGGAAGCGAACATATGAGAGCACTGATCAAAGCTCTGAAGTCAAAATATGACATTATCATCCTGGATACTGCGCCATCCGAACTTCTGGCAGATGCACCGCTTTTGGGCAAATATGTAGATGCGGCCCTTTATGTGATCCGCTATGATTATACGAAGCTTCGCGAGATCAGAGAAGGCGTAGAAAGCCTTGCATTAAGTGGAATCGATATGCTGGGATATGTGTTCAATGGTGATAATTCATCCGGCGGACAAGGATACGGCTATGGATACAGACGTTACGGCAATTACGGCAGTTATGGAAGCCACTACGGAAGTTATGGTAAATACGGAGCTTACGGTCACTATGGCAAGATGGAAAAAGGTTCGACGGACAAGTTTGGCCGTGTGATCAAGGACTAGGGGGACACAGACAGATGAAGTTTTTTCGAAAACACAAAAAACGTAAGATTGCAGGAATTATAATATTATTGATCGTATTGCTGATTGGCGGTATCTACGGGTCGATCTGGTGGAAATTCTACGGGGACTCTGTAGGGGTTGTGTCGGCAGACAAAGTAGATCCGAATGCAAAGAAGGTTAAGATCGCCAAAGAAAAGAGAAAAGACAAGGATGTATATAATGTCCTTCTGGTAGGTACGGATTCCAGAGATCCGGATGCGGACCGGGGACGTTCTGATAGTATGATGATGGTATCCTTTAACAAAAAAGAAGGAAAATCAACAGCAATCTCATTCCTGAGAGACTCGCTGGTTGATATTGACGGACATGGAAAGAGCCGTCTGGGCCATACTTATGCATACGGCGGAGTGGGACTTACGATCAACACGATCAATAAGACATATGATCTTGATATTCAGAATTATATTACGATCAGCTTTGATGATCTGGTAAATGTAATCGATGAGATTGGCGGTGTGACCGTATTCATCAGTGAAGAAGAGGCTGCTTATTACAGAGAGAATGGTATGCCGGATATTCAGGCCGGAGATGTGACACTGACCGGATCCCAGGCACTTGCGCATGCGAGAAACCGTACACTGGGCAATGATTTTGAAAGAACAAGACGTCAGAGAAGTGTAATGTATGGAATCTACCGTAAGATTATGGAGAAGAAGGATCCAAGCGCGTTACTGCCTCTGATCAATTACGCTGTAAATCATGTAAGGACGAATATGAGTGTATCGGAGATGTACTCTATGGCAAAAGATGTTCTGTCGGTAGACGATCTGAAGATGCAGCAGACATGCATTCCACAGGACGGAACGTATACAGATATCACTTATGAGGGTATGCAGGTACTGAAGGTTGATTTTGATGCGAATAAAAAGAAGATCGAGCAGTTGTTATATTAAAGTGATTTACAAAAGATGAATATAAGGGGACAGTAAACGGGCGAGTATAATGAAACAGAGCAAGAAAGTTGTGGCCAGGATTATAATATTGATCTTGGCCTTATTTACAGTAATACCGGGAACGGTAAGCCAGAAAGTATATGCGGAACCTGGTGGCAGCGAGAGCAGTCAGGCGGCAGACGCATCAAAAGATGATTCCAATAAGAAGGAAGAGAAAAAAGAAGAAGACATGACGCCGGAAGAGCGGGAAAAGAAGGCAGAAGAAGATGCCTATAAGATGGAGATCCAGTCGAACGGTTGGAAGAACTGGCCAAAAGGACCGGGCACATACGGTGAAGCTGCAATCGTGATGGATGCGGGAACAGGAAGCATCTTATATGCGAAAAATATTGATGAACATGAGTATCCGGCAAGTATCACAAAAGTCCTGACCAGTCTTATTGCTTTAAAATACGGCAATCTGTCAGATAAGGTAACATTTTCCAATGACTGCATATCTTTTATGCAGCCGGGAGATTCTTCGGTTGGATTAAAAGAAGGTAATGTGATCTCGCTGGAACAGGCATTATATGCGACGCTGCTTGCCTCAGCGAATGAAGCAGCTTATGCGGTGGCGGAAAATGTCGGGAAAAATGCCGGACATGATTACAACTGGTTCATCCAGCAGATGAACGAAGAATGTAAAAGTCTTGGCGGCAATAATTCCAATTTCGTCAATGCGAACGGGCTTCATGATGACAATCATTATACATGTGCGCGCGATATGGCTTTGATCGGCAGAGAGATCTGGCGCTATCCGGAATTCCTGAAGATCTGTCAGGAGCAGAGTTATAAGATCCCGGCATCCGATACGACGGAAGAACATGTATTTCCACAGCATCATAAGATGCTGATCAAAGAAAATAAAAATTATTACCAGTATGCGGTTGCAGGAAAGACAGGATATACATCGAATGCATTATCTACGCTGATCACATTGGCCGATAATGGCAATATGAAACTGGTATGTGTCGTACTTCGGACACATGGTGTGAATATATATCCGGATACGAAGAATCTGTTCGAATATGCATTTAACAATTTCCAGAAGATCCAGGTGGCAGATGAGAAGAAACCGGATGAAGTAGAGAAATTTATATCGGCTGCGGATAGCCAGAGTGCCGTATCGGCACAGTCAGATGGAAGTGAGGATACAGAATCCGTGCAGACAGGCGGAAATGAATATCAGCCGCTGGAGGACGGACATGTGATCCTGCCGAAGGATGTATCATACAAAGATATAGATTATGAAATTACGGATGTAGATGAAGATACCGGAGAGGGAACGATCCGGTATACATATGACGGCCATCAGGTTGGAAGTGCAACGGCAGAATTTACGGATAAGTATTTACAGAAAGTAAGCACCAGGAAAGAACGTGTGGACAGTAAGCCGAAGGATGTGGATAATTCCGGTGATTCGAAGAAAAACGGTGGAAAATCAAGTGCAAAGAGTATCTGGAAGAATTTTCTGCAAAAAGTAAAAGCAGTATGGGATTTCGGACAGAAAAAATTTGCCGGAAAATCAAGTACAGAAAAATATATGATCGCCGGAGGATGCGTAGCACTGGTGATTCTGATCTTCAGTCTGATCGTGCTGCTTATACGCCGTAGAAGATAAAAAATAGAAAATATATGAAAAATACGGAGAAAAACCGATTAAAAAAGGTAAAAACCCTTGACGGATTTTAGGATTACTGCATATAATAAGGAATGTGAAAAACGCTGACGAAGACAGTAGGATATAACAGAACGCAGCAGCGAGCCGGGGATGGTGGAAGTCCGGTACAAGTAAGATATATCTGAATATCACTTCTGAGTTGCAGATTTTGAACGGTTTCAGGGTGTGAACAAAAGCCTGACTGCCAAGTAAAAACTGACGGCATTCCTCCGTTACAGGGAAGACATATGATGGTATGTTAGGTGGTTTATAAACGTAAGTACAGCTTTCGTCCTATACAGGGCGGAAGCTTTTTTTAATTCTATGTTTTAATTTTATGGAGGTAAATATGTATAAGAAAGTTTCTACGGATCTTAATTTTGTAGACAGAGAAAAACAGACAGAGAAATTCTGGGAAGACAATGACATCTTCAGAAAAAGTATGCGTGACCGTGAAGGCAATGAGATCTATATGTTCTACGATGGCCCTCCGACAGCCAACGGAAAACCGCACATCGGACACGTTCTGACACGTGTTATCAAGGATATGATTCCAAGATACCGTACAATGAAAGGATACGAAGTTCCAAGAAAGGCCGGATGGGATACACACGGACTTCCGGTAGAGCTGGAAGTTGAGAAGCTTCTCGGACTGGACGGAAAAGACCAGATCGAAAAATACGGTATCGAACCATTTATCAAGAAATGTAAAGAGAGCGTATGGAAATACAAAGGTATGTGGGAGAATTTCTCTAATACCGTAGGCTTCTGGGCTGACATGGATGACCCATATGTAACATACGATAACAACTTCATCGAGTCTGAGTGGTGGGCACTCAAGAGAATCTGGGACAAGAAGCTCCTTTACAAAGGATTCAAGATCGTGCCTTACTGCCCTCGTTGTGGAACTCCGCTTTCCGCACAGGAAGTAGCACAAGGGTATAAAGATGTAAAAGAACGTTCTGCAATCGTTCGTTTCAAAGTAGTAGGAGAGGATGCATATTTCCTCGCATGGACAACAACACCATGGACACTTCCGTCTAACATCGCACTCTGTGTGAACCCGGAAGAAGACTATGCGAAAGTAAAAGCTGCCGACGGATATACTTACTACATGGCAGTAGCTCTTCTTGATACAGTACTTGGAAAACTTGCAGAAGAAGGACAGAAAGCATACGAGATTCTTGAGACATACAAAGGTAAAGATCTCGAATACAAAGAATATGAGCCATTATACCAGTGTGCTTATGACTGCGCTTCTAAGCAGAACAAGAAAGCATTCTTCGTTACATGCGATACTTATGTAACACTGACAGATGGTACCGGTGTTGTTCATATCGCGCCTGCATTTGGTGAAGACGATGCCAAGGTTGGACGTAAGTATGACATGCCATTCGTACAGTTAGTAGACGAAAAAGGTAACATGGGAGAGACGACTCCATTTGCTGGATTATTCGTTAAGAAGGCTGACCCGGAAGTATTAAAAGACCTCGACGGACGTGGACTTCTCTACGATGCACCGAAGTTCGAGCACAGCTATCCACACTGCTGGAGATGTGATACACCACTTATCTACTACGCTCGTGAATCATGGTTCATCAAGATGACAGAAGTAAAAGATGACCTGATCGCTAACAACAACACAATCAACTGGATCCCGGAAAGTATCGGTAAAGGACGTTTCGGCGACTGGATTGAGAATGTTCAGGACTGGGGTATCAGCCGTAACCGTTACTGGGGAACTCCACTGAATATCTGGGAATGTGAGTGCGGACACCAGCATTCGATCGGAAGCATCGAAGAGCTGAAAGAAATGTCTGACAACTGCCCGGATGATATCGAACTTCACCGTCCATACATCGACGATGTAACGATCAAGTGCCCATGCTGCGGCAAACAGATGCACAGAGTACCGGAAGTTATTGACTGCTGGTTCGACAGTGGATCTATGCCATTTGCACAGCATCACTATCCATTTGAGAATAAAGAATTATTTGAAAAGCAGTTCCCTGCAGACTTCATTTCCGAGGCTGTTGACCAGACCCGTGGATGGTTCTACTCACTGCTTGCAATCTCAACACTGATCTTCAACAAAGCGCCATACAAGAACGTTATCGTACTTGGACACGTGCAGGATGAGAACGGTCAGAAGATGAGTAAGTCCAAAGGAAATGCAGTTGATCCATTCGACGCACTGGAGAAATACGGCGCAGATGCGATCCGCTGGTACTTCTATGTCAACAGTGCACCGTGGCTGCCGAATCGTTTCCACGGAAAAGCCGTTGTAGAAGGTCAGAGAAAGTTCATGGGAACATTGTGGAACACATATGCGTTCTATGTGCTTTATGCTGAGATAGACCAGTTCGACCCTACAAAGCATGAGATAGAATATGACAAGCTTTCTGTAATGGACAAGTGGCTGCTTTCAAAGATGAACTCGATGATAAAGGCTGCTGACGACAACCTTAACAACTATAGGATACCTGAGGCTGCAAAGGCTATGCAGGAGTTTGTTGATGATCTTTCCAACTGGTATGTAAGAAGAGGCAGAGAGAGATACTGGGCACAGGGTATGTCACAGGACAAGATAAACGCTTACATGACTCTTTACACTGCTATCGTTACGCTCTGCAAGTGTGCAGCACCTATGGTGCCTTTCATCACTGAGGAAATATATCAGAATCTTGTTAGAAGCGTTGACAAGGGCGCTCCTGAGAGTATCCACCTTTGCGATTATCCTGTTTGCGACGAGAACATGATAGACGAAAAGCTTGAAGCTGACATGGAGGAAGTTCTGGAGATAGTTGTTCTGGGACGTTCTGCAAGAAACGGCGCAAGCCTTAAAAACCGTCAGCCTTTGAGCGTGATGTACGTTGCAGCAGACCACCCACTTGACAGCTACTATATCGACATCATCAGAGATGAGCTTAATCTTAAGGACGTTCAGTTCTCAAATGATGTATCTGCATATATTGATTATAAGTTCAAGCCACAGCTCAAGACACTTGGTCCAAAGTACGGCAAGCAGCTTGGTGAGATAAGAACACAGCTTTCACAACTTGACGGTCACAAGGCTATGGGCGAACTGAACGAAACTGGCAGCCTGAAACTCACGCTTTCAAGCGGTGAGATAGCACTTGACAAGGATGATGTTCTTATTGAGTCTGAGCAGAAAGATGGCTTCTACACCCTTTCTGAAAACGGTGTTACTGTAGCTATCAGCACTGTTCTCACTCCTGAGCTTATTGAAGAGGGCTTTGTAAGAGAAGTTATCAGCAAGGTTCAGAC
>ERZ773239.2156-NODE-2156-length-12017-cov-4.127403_pt1 | contig 12017 bp, 10 predicted proteins | sample MGYA00580521_ERZ773239 | MGnify/ENA primary metagenome ERZ773239 (study PRJEB29015, sample SAMEA2737801) | human gut metagenome | biome: human gut; feature: human-associated habitat; material: faeces | place: China | collected 2012 ... | reverse complement strand
CTCTGCATCATCGAGGCCATGAAGGTCATGAACGAGATCAAGGCTCCGTGCAGCGGCAAGGTCGTCCGCATCATGGCGCAGCCGGGCGATATGGTGGAGTATAATCAGGTGCTCTGCATCATCGAGTAACTTAAATCACTAAGTGGCTCTTGCATTTTTATGAAAGAGGGATTATAATATGCTGAACAAAGAACAGATCATGGAGATCCTTCCGCACCGTCCGCCGATGCTTCTGGTGGACGAGATCCTCGAAATGGACGAGAACCATGTAGTCGGTGCGCTGCACCTGACCGTTTACTGTAAACTCAAAAACTTCTCCCATTATCCTTCTCCTCATCCATCGCTGTTCCGCTCATATGGAAACAGCAATTTTACTTACTTCTTAAAGCCGCCGCGAGCCGCGAACTTGCGCGTCCGCGGCGGCTTACAAATTTTTAAAATGCAGTTGCATAAATTCCGTCTGCGTCATGAATGACACCACCCGGACATTTGGTTGCGCACATGCCGCACGCCACACATTTTTCCCGGTCGATGACTGCATGGAAATCAATCACATGGATGGCATCGGACGGACAATATTTTTCACAGATCTTGCAGCCAATGCAGCTGGATGTGCAGGCCTTTCCTGCGTCTGCGGCTTTCTGCTCGTTAGAGCACAGCGGCTGAATGGTTCCCTCCGGTGCTTCCAGACTGATCAGATGCTTCGGACATGCTTTTACGCAGAGTCCGCATCCGACACATTTATCCCTGTCAACCTCAGCGACCCCCTTCTCGTTGATGGTGAGCGCGTGCAGCTTGCAGGCAGCCACGCAGCTTCCGCCGCCCAGACAGCCGTAGCTGCAGCTGTGGATCCCGTCCGGATACTGTTCCAGGATCTGGTTACAGTCTTTCGGTAATGCGGCAAAATCGATCCCCTCGTTTTGTTTTGCCCCACCGGAGCAATGAACGACCGCAATGTTTTTCTTTCTTTTCATGTGAAACCCCTAACTCCTTTTATGACCGCGCGGCTGCTGCCATGCTGCACAGACAGCCGCGGGATATTAACCCCTTAGTGGATCAGATATTCGTAATCCTTTAATACGGTGCGGATCACAGCCACTGTATCAGCAGACAGATCAGTCTCACCGGCAATGTCAACAGTCTCAACCTTACCGTCCAGACGAACCTTGACCTGGGTGCCTTCTAACGGCAGGAAGCCCTCATTGGTGCTGTCAAGGAAGTCTTCCTCGCTCCAGTATAAGGTGAATTTATCTTTGTAAGGTCTGCCGCCCTTGTACGGACAGAATACTTCACAGTTGCCGCACTCGTTACACATGCCATCTACATGGATGATCTGTGCTTTGCACTTGCCCGGTACATGGATTGCCACATTTGCGCGGTTCGGGCAGACATCAGTACATACCTCACATACGGTCGGGCAGCCTAAGCAGCGGTCATCCGGAGTCTTCCCGGTATCTCTGCTCTGAACACCCTTCTTCGCGGTGTAGAGCTTCTCGTCTGCCGCAATGTTCTCTTCTGCGTACTTGTCATAGCTGATGCCTGCGATGGCTGCTGCAGCCTTAGCGGAATCTGCGATGGCCTCAACAACGGTAGCCGGTCCTCTTCTGGAATCTCCGACTGCGTATACGCCAGCCTCAGTAGTCATCATGTTTGCGTCTACAACCGGACGGCCCTTTGCGTCCATCTCTACGCCAAGCTCTGCGTACAGAGTGGTATCGATGGTCTCACCGATTGCCGCGATAATGGTGTCTGCCGGGTACTCTTCGGTTCTGCCGGTGTCAACCGGAGATCTTCTGCCGGAAGCGTCCGGAGCGCCAAGCTCCATAACGGAACATTTCAGTTTGCCGTTCTCTGCGCCAACCGGAGCAAGAAGCTCTAAGAACTCTACGCCATCCTCAATTGCCAGCTGTAACTCTTCCTCATCTGCCGGCATGTAACGTTTGGTTCTGCGGTAGATCAGGCGCACATGCTCAACACCCGGGAGACGTTTCGCAGCTCTTGCAACATCCATAGCAGTGTTGCCGCCGCCCAGAACAACAACATCTTTGCCGATGTTCATGGAAGCGCCGTTCTTCTTAGCCTCCATTAAGAACTCCAGAGCGTCGGTTACTTCGCCGTATGCTAACGGGGATCTGCCCGGCTTCCATGCGCCGATGGAAACGATGACATCGGTGTAGCCCTCTGCCTTTAATGCTTTCACAGAGGTAACCTCTGCGCCAAGCTTGAACTCTGCGCCGTAAGCCTTGCACAGCTCTACATCTTTGTCAATGGAGTCTGCAGTGATACGGAACTCCGGAATCACGTTGCGTACAACACCACCCAACTGCTCTTTACGCTCAAATACAGTTACTGCTACGCCCGCGCGGGACAGGAAGGTAGCTGCTGCCAGACCTGCAGGACCGCCGCCGATGATAGCAACCTTCTTGCCAGCTACGCTGCCCTCAGCCTTCAGAGCCGGAAGGATCTCGTTGTATGCCTGGCTTGCTGCTGCCAGCTTGGTCTCGCGGATGTGCAGGGTCTCCTCATAGTAGTTGCGCATGCACTTGTCGCCGCAGTGATGCGGGCAGATGGTGCCGGTGATGAACGGAAGTGGGTTGCGCTCTAAGATGATCTCGAGTGCTTTCTTCGCATCGCCGTCAACCATAGCCTGTAAGTAAGCCGGAATATCCTGCTCGATCGGGCAGCCGTTACGGCACGGTGCGTTGAAGCAGTCGAACAGCGGAAGCTTCTTATCTACATGGCGCTCCGGAAGCGGTTTTACAGGCTTTCTGTACATAGCCTTTGCCTCTACGCCGTCATCGATGGCTGCCAGTGCTGCTACGTTTACGCCGGAGAAGCGCTCGCTGCCGCACTCCATGAGTTCGTCCGCGATCTGGCTCATTCTCTGGTAGCCGCCCGGCTTTAAGATGTTGGTAGCCATGGTGATCGGCCAGATGCCTGCGTCGAACAGCTCTTTGATATTCTCGATGGTTGCGCCGCCAGAGTAGGAGATACGCAGCTTGCCCTGGAACTCATCGGTCAGAAGGCGTGCTACATGGATACTTAACGGGAACAGCGCGCGTCCTGCCATGTACATCTCGTTGCTCGGAAGCTCGTTTCTGGTTACGTCTACCGGGAAGGTGTTGGTGATCTTAACGCCGAACTCCAGACCCTTCTCCTGGCAGAGGTCATACAGTCTGTGCAGCATCGGAACTGCGTCAGCCCACTGAAGATCCTCTACAAAGTGATGATCATCGAATGCTATGTAATCGAATCCAAGGCCATCCAGACGTTTTCTTGCGTACTCATAACCAAGCAGAGTCGGGTTGCACTTGATGAAGGTGTTTAAGTGCTTCTCGGTGATCAGGTAGGTTGCGATACGCTCGATCTCTGCAGGCGGACAGCCGTGCAGGGTGGACTCGGTGATGGAGTTGGAAACGTTGGAGCTGATGCTGCGGATATACTCCTCATCTACGTTCTTGAACTCGTTCACATGCTCTAATGCCCAGTTGATGCACTCTTTGAAGACTTCGGTATCTTTTGCCTCGATCATGTCGTTGATGTACTTGTCAACCTTCGGGGACTTAATGCCTTCCAGATCATAACCAACGGACATGTTGAATACGAATGCGTCCGGATCGCCGAGGTTGTACTCTTTTGCGATCAGCTTACATGCCACCCATGCTTTTACGTACTCGGCAAATGCCTGCGGAACGTACAGCTCGGTAGACCACTCACAGTTGTAGCACTCATCGCCTGCAATGATACACGGACGGCTGATGCATGCCGCAAGGTCAGCACCATCCATCACCTGAACGGTCTTTAACTCGAAGAAACGGGAGCCAGCCACATAGGCTGCTACGATATTCTGTGCCAGCTGGCTGTTCGGGCCTGCTGCCGGACCAAACGGGGACTCGATCTTCTCTTCGTAGATCGGAAGTGCCTGGCCGTTCTCATGCTTTACAATCTTTTCAATGCCAAAGATGCTCTTTTTCTGCTCGTATTCGGACATAATCCAGTGCATCAGATGGCCGATTGACATTGGTCTCATAATTTCGCTCATGTTATCCTCCTGTCGGAAGCCATTTATTTAACCCTTGCTTCCCATTTATATAGTTTTTATATGGTTTTATTAGTATACTCTGTGATTTAACTTACCCCAGAGCTTCTTACTCTGCTCCATGGTCCATGCGTTGATCTTGTCCTCATCCAGATCAACGAACTCTCTGTCTTTGTAGAGAACCTTACCGTTGATGATGGTGGTGCGGCAGTTCTTGCCCTCCATACCGAAGATCATGTGACCGTCAATATTCTCGTCAGAGAACGGAGTGAATGGCTTGTAATCCATGATGATGATATCAGCCGCAGCACCCTCTTTTAAGATGCCAAGAGTCTTGCCAAAGTACTTCTCGGCGATGATGCGGTTGTTCTCGAACTGCATCTTCACATCCTCACACCAGCCTACGTTCGGCAGCATTGCGTTGTGACGCTGAATGGTCAGGAATGCTTTCATGCTCTCTAACATATCGTGGGTGTAAGCGTCGGTACCCATACCAACGGTAATGCCCTTTGCCATCATCTGCAGTACCGGGGAGCAGCCTACTGCGTTGCCCTGATTGGACTGCGGGTTGTTGACCACCATGGTACCGGTCTCTTTGATGATGTCCATCTCAGCCGGGCTGATATGGATGCAATGGCCAAGCATGGTCTTCTCACCCAGAATGCCGTTGTACAAAAGACGGTTCACCGGACGGCAGCCGTAATTTCTTAAGCTGTCATAAACATCGTTCATGCCCTCAGCCACATGGATATGGAAACCGGTCATGCCATTGTTTGCCTCTACCATCTTCTCGAAGGTCTTGTCAGAGATGGTAAACAGCGCGTGGCCGCCGAACATAGCCTTGATCATGCTATCATCCGCATCTTTGGCCCACTTTGCGAAGTCTGCGTTCTCCTTGATGCTCTGCGCGGTCTTTTCTTCGCCGTCACGCTCGGAAACCTCATAGCAGAGACAGGAACGGATTCCTGCTTCTTTCACGACATCGCGGATCGCGAACAGGGAGCCCGGGATCTCACCGAAACTTGCATGATGATCGAAGATGGTGGTAACACCGTCACGGATGCAGTCTAAAACGGTAGCCCATGCGCAGGCTCTGGTTCCGTCCAGATCAAGCTGACGGTCAATGGCCCACCAGGTTCCTTCCAGAACTTCCAGGAAGTTTGTCGGATTGTTGCCCACGATGGAAAGACCTCTTGCCAGTCCGGAATAGATATGGGTATGCGCATTGATGAGACCCGGCATGATGACACCGCCGTGCGCGTCTACAAACTCCGCCTCCGGATATTTCTGCTTCATGGCATCTAAGGTGCCAACCTCTTTGATGTTCTCACCATCGGTTACCACTGCGCCGTTCTCCAGGTATGGATTCGCGCTGTCTCTTGTGATTACTTTACCATTTCCTATAAGCAGCATTAATATACCTCCTTGTGTAAATTAGTTTTTTTAATTTTTCCTTGCATTCTGTATCTGTAGTTGCTATGATAAATACGGCATCAAACAAATTGTATGATAAGCTGATTTGCTTTCAGAAAGGAGAAAACCATGGACAAAACAGCAATTGATTTTTATACACGCCTTGCCCGCGGTCTTGCAGCCCAGTTTGGCTCCAACTGCGAGATCGTCATTCACGATCTGGAGAGCAACGATGTAGAGCACTCCATTGTAGCCATTGAAAATGGCTACATCACCGGAAGAAAGCTCGGTGACGGACCATCCCATATTGTTCTGGAATCCCTGCAGAACGGTGCGAAGCACACGCATGACAAGCTTGCCTATTTAACAAAAACAAAGGACGGAAAGATTCTGAAGTCCAGTACCATCTACATCCGCAACAGCCAGGGCAAGATCATAGGGATTTTAAGCATCAACTATGATATCACCATTCTGCTGGCTGCGCAGACCCACATCCAGAGCTTCACTGCCACTGCAGCGGATGCCACGGAAGCCTCCAGTCCTGAGACCGTATCCCTGAACGTCAGCGATCTTCTGGATGAGCTCATTGAGCAGGCCTTCCAGCGTATCGGAAAACCGGCCGCCGTCATGACAAAGGATGACAAGATTGACTTCATACGGCTGTTGAATGACGCAGGAGCATTTCTCATTACCAAGTCCGGACAGCGTGTCTGTCAGGTCCTCTGCATTTCAAAATTTACGCTTTACAGTTACTTAAACGAGATCAAAGCCGAAGACGAGGAAACAAAAGCCGAACAGGATTAAAACTGTTCGGCTTTCTTTTTGCATTAAATCATCCGACTGTCCTTACTCTTCCGGCGGAAGGGTGAGGTTCAGGATGATCGCCATGATCGTTGCCACTACCACGGACGAACTTCCAAATACGGTATTGGTCCACGCCGGGATTCCAGGTCCCTGTAAGCATCCGGATACCTGGGTGATACCAACACCAAGTGCTACAGACATACCAACTACGGTTGTCTTTCTTGCTGTCATGCCATCCTTTGTGAACAGGCGTACACCGGTCATTGCGATCTGCGCGAATACGGAAAGAGTTGCGCCGCCGATGACACACTGAGGGATGGTTGTAAGTGCTGCGGACAGACCAGGAATCAGGCCTGCGATCAGAAGCACTGCTGCGGATACCGCGAAAATCACGCGGTTTACTACTTTGTTCATGGTTACGATACCTACGTTCTGGCTGTAGGAAGCCGTCGGAAGTGCTCCAAAGAACGCACCCACGATACTTGCAACACCCTGAACCAGGATACCGCCCTGAAGCTCATTGTCAGTCGGCACACGATCCATGCCGCCGACAGTGGTAGATGTTAAATCACCGATGGTCTGTACTGCGTTAACTGCGTAAACGATAGCCAGTGATGCGCATGCAGCCGGAGCAAATTCGATCTTGAAATGCATAAGCTGAGGGAACTCAATGATGGAAGTTGTGTTCATAACATTAGTGAAATCTACCATTCCCATGAAAAGGGATACTACATAACCAACGATAATACCGAAAAACAAAGAGCCCAGCTTTAACACACCTTTAGTAAAGTTGTTCAGGAACAGTACCACTGCAAAAGTCAGCAGAGCAATGAACCAGTTCTTTAAGCCGCCGAATTCCGGATGTCCGGAACCACCTGCCATATAACGGATCGCGGTCGGATACAGGGAAAGACCGATGGTAAAGATAACGGTACCGGTTACGATATCCGGGAACAGCTTACGGATCTGCTTTACGAAAATCGCAAATACGATAGCTACGATACCGCCGATGATCTGTGCGCCCATGATGGCACCGATACCGAATTCACCGCCGATCGCGGTCAGGGTCGGTACATATGCGAAGCTGGTACCCATGATAACCGGGAGTGCTGCGCCAATCTTGTGGAACAGCGGAAACAGCTGTAAAAACGTAGCCAGCGCAGTGAAGATCAGTGCCGCCTGGATCATCATGGTTTTCTCTGCGTCAGTCAGTCCGCAGACACCCGCAATGATCATGGATGGTGTAATGACACCGACGATAGCTGCCAGCACATGCTGCAGACTCAGCGGGACAAGCTGGGACATTTCCGGTCTCTTCCCATAGAAGTCAAACAGCACATTGCTGTTTCCTAATTCTTTTGTTTTCTCCTTCATGCTTCTTTGAGGTCCAGACAGCAATTCTTGCTGTTTTGTTCCAAAGCACGGAAAAACGCAACTGTTAATTTTTTCACAGTTACAAGCGAAATCCGCAAAATCTATTTCATTTGCCTGCGGCAATGGAATTCTTGCCTTACAGTTTATGTTTTTTACGGTCAGCGGCCATCCCGCGGACCCACCGGGCAGGAACGAATAAACAAGTATTTAGCATCTAAAATGACTTCCGGCCCCCACCAGAAATCTGTTCGTCTGGTCCTCCCCTCCTTACTATTTTTTATTTTTGCTAAATATAATTTTGCTAACTCAATCATAACATAAAATCAGGGAAATGCAAGTGTTTTGGATAGTTTTTTCTCATTTTTCTTATATTTTTTGTGCTCATTGTATACTATATTCCAAAAACCTGTATTTTCCCCAATACATGCCTAACTATTTGTTTGTTTTTTGCATCATTACATTCAGCATTTTTTCCGGGGGCCTCCCTGAACAGTCAGGGTTTAGGGAAAGCCGCAGATCTGCGCTTTCTTCACACTGTAGAAAATGTAACTGCAGCCATACGGAACAGTTACAGAGAAAAACAGGGTGAAGAGATTCGGATGCGTCCACGACCTCTTCGCCCTGTTTTCTTTCGTTATCTATTATACACAAAATTCTTTGAATTGTGTGATATTTTTAACTTTTTTAAAATTTTATACACAGCAATGAATTCTTTTTAGCCGACAGCCAGAACAATGCCGCCGTCTCCCGCATACACCGTGGCAACACCAGCCGTGCCTGTGATCACGATCTCGCGGTAATTCCCGCGCTTTTCCAGTTCTGCCTTCACCTGGAGTGCACGCTCCGGACAATTTACATGCGCGATGACCGCACGCTTTTCCTCCGGCTTTCCCGCACGCCTGGTGGCAAGCTCACACATACGGGCCAGTCCCTTGGTGATGCCTCTTGCCTGATCCAGCTTGATGATGACACCGTGATCTGCTCCCATAACCGGCTTAATATTCAGCGCCGTGGCAAAAAAGGCCTGCAGTCCGGTAAGGCGGCCATTCTTGCGGAGCGGCTCCAGCGTGTCGATCACAAAATAGGTCTGCTGCTCATCTCTCATTTTCAGGATACGCTCAGAAATTTCACTGAAAGTGAGCCCCTCCTCGTACATATCGCGGATGGCCAGAGCCTCGTTTAATTCTCCGGCTGAAGCAGACTCGGAATCAATCACCAGAATGTTCTTTTTCCCCTTGCCATGCTCTTCCTCGTACATTTTTTTCCCGAGCACTGCGCTGTTGTAGGTACCACTCAGATGGCTGGACAAGGTAATAATATAGATATCGTCCGCATCACACTCACAGGCCTTTTTAAATGCCTCCGGGGAAGGACAGGCAGTTTTCGGACAGTTCGGGCTCGCCTTCACCATGGCCAGAAACGCCTTCTGGTCAAACGTTTCATCATCCGTTATCATATGGTCATCCACCTGAAGAGTAAGAGGGATCATCTCAAACCTCGGATCCTTCTTTAATTCCTCTGTTAAGTCCAGGCAGCTGTCGCCAAAAATCTTATAGCTCATAATCTTCCTCCGACCCCGTGCTGTTGTCCGTATTCTCCGTTACCGCGCCCGTATGGTGCGCCTGCATCCGTGTTTCGCATCTACAGCACGTCCTCTATCTGACATAGTTTTAATTACCACTTATTATAGCATAGTTTACCGATATTGCAAGTAATGGTTCCTGCACAGAGGGACTGATTTTGTTTCTGGAAAATAATATCATTGTTAATTTTGCATCAGTATGTTAAGATTTCATCAAGACCGCAGCTGTATCCAGCTTCCACGCAGTTGCAAATAGCACATAAGGAGGTTTTTTATGGAAGTTATCAAACTGATCGGTGTCCTGATCGTTATCGTCGGCTTTATCTTAAAGCTTGACACGCTCGCCGTTGTTGTTGTGGCCGGTCTTGCAACCGGACTTGTAGCCGGCATGAGCCCTATGAAGATTCTCGAAACCCTCGGCACCGCATTTATCACGAACCGTACCGCCACTCTTTTCATTCTCACATTGCCGGTCATCGGAATCTGTGAGCGGAACGGTCTGAAGGATAAGGCCGTAGACTTTATCACATCCTTAAAGAATGCGACCACCGGCCGCCTGATCGCCATCTGGCAGATCATCCGTACCCTTGCATCCGCCTTTTCCCTGCGTATCGGCGGACATCCGCAATTCATCCGCCCGCTGATCAATCCGATGGCCCAGGCTGCTGCCGTAGTTCAGTATGGCAAGCTGGACGAAAAGACGGAGGATGATATCAAAGGCATGTGTGCCGGAAGTGAAAACTACGGAAACTTCTTTGCGCAGAACTGCTTCATGGGTTCCTCCGGTACTTTGCTGATCGTCTCCACCCTGACCGAGCAGGGATATCCGGTAGATGCCCTGCAGATTGCCGGACAGTCCGTACCGATCGCCGTGTTCGCTGTTATTGTCGGTGTGATCTATGCCCTGATCTTTGACCAGATCTTAAAACGCCGGTTCTCAGACCGGAAGAAACAGGAGGAAATGTAATATGACCTGGACCGTAAGCACCATCGTCTCGGAGATCTTCTACTGCATCATCGGCCTTTTCTTTATTTCCAACGGCGTAAAGGCATTAAAAGATCCGGACTGCTCAAAAAAACATACTACCGCGCTGTTCTGGTTTATCCTGGCATTCACCTTCATTGTCGGAGCTCATCTTCCGCGCTGGATCACCGGCGCCTGTGTGGTCCTGATGGCAGCACTCACCGCGCTGCGTCTTGTCGCTCCGTCAAAAAGTGATGTACCGCAAGCCGCGGAAACCCGGAAAGCAGCCGACAAGACCGGCTACGCCGTATTCATTCCGCCGCTTACCCTGGCAGTTACCGCGGTGCTGGTCGCAACCTTCTTAAAGGTACTCGGCGCCAATAATGCCATCGGTATTTCCGGAACCATTGCCCTCCTTGTGGCACTGCTTCTGTTTAAGACCAAACCATCCTACGCGGTTACAGACGGAACCCGCCTCGTAGACAATGTCGGCGTGACCGGCATCCTGCCGCAGGTTTTAGCCGCTCTCGGTTCCCTCTTTACAGCTGCCGGTGTCGGTGATGTCATTGCCCACGGCGTCAGCGCCGTAATCCCGACCGGTAACCTGTTTGCGGCTACCGCCGTATACTGCGTTTCCATGGCACTGTTCACCATGATCATGGGCAACGGCTTTGCGGCATTCTCTGTTATCACAGTCGGAATCGGCATTCCGTTTTTGATCGCGCAGGGCGCAAACCCGGTTGTTATCGGCGCGCTTGGTCTGACCGCAGGCTACTGCGGTACCCTGATGACCCCGATGGCCGCAAACTTCAATATCGTGCCGGTGGCACTGCTCGAGACAAAGAGCAAATATGCTGTCATCAAATCCCAGATCCCGGTGGCCCTCACCATGCTGGTCATTCATATTTTACTCATGTATTTCCTGGCATTTTAATCATATGCTCTGACGCTTATTGCAACTGTCCAAATTTTTACATGAAAGTGAGGTTTTCCCATGAAACTTCTTTTAACCGCATTTGATCCCTTTGGCGGAGACAAAGTCAATCCGGCCCTGGAAGCCGTAAAGCTGGTCTCTGAAAAAGTCGGAAACGTAGAGGTGACAAAGGTCGAGGTTCCTACCGTATTCCACAAATCCATCGCTACCGTAGCTGCTGCCATCGCAAAAGAAAAACCGGACGCAGTGCTCTGCATCGGCCAGGCCGGCGGACGCTACGACATCACCCCGGAACGCGTAGCCATCAACTTAGATGATGCCCGCATTAAAGACAACGAGGGCAACCAGCCGATTGATGTGCCAATCTACGAAGACGGTGCTCCGGCCTATTTTTCTGATCTTCCGATCAAGGCTATGGTGCAGCACATCCGTGAGGCAGGCCTTCCGGCCAGCGTCTCCAACACCGCAGGCACCTTCGTCTGCAACCACTTAATGTACGGCGTTCTCTACACCCTGTCAAAGGAATACCCGGGCGTACGCGGCGGCTTCATGCACGTTCCGTTCATCCCGGAGCAGGTAGTCGAAAGACCGGCACCGGCACCGTCCATGAACCTAAAGGACATTGCCCGCGGTATCGAGGCCGCTATCGCTGCCATCGGAGAGTATGAAGATGATATCCGCACCGCCGAGGGACAGACCCACTAAAAGCAATTTAAGAATAGTCACAAAAGGTTCGAAGCAGGCCGGGGTGGTATCCTGCTTCTGCTTTCCTGCCTAATAAAAAACACAGCCAGAATGGTACTGATAAAAGCTGGAAATCATGGCTTTTATCAGTACCGTTCTGGCTGTGTTTATCTTTTCTTAGTGGGGCCAATACAGTAGAAGCCGGTTATCCCGGCATTCCGCG
>ERZ773239.2150-NODE-2150-length-12051-cov-2.897216_pt1 | contig 12051 bp, 8 predicted proteins | sample MGYA00580521_ERZ773239 | MGnify/ENA primary metagenome ERZ773239 (study PRJEB29015, sample SAMEA2737801) | human gut metagenome | biome: human gut; feature: human-associated habitat; material: faeces | place: China | collected 2012 ... | reverse complement strand
ATCTGCATATTCCGCAGATAATCCGGTTCGGAAGTGACATGCCGTGTGAAGATATTTTCGGCTTGCGTCCGCTGCCTTTTTCCAGAATTCATGATCGCAGGGATCTGCCCACAACGCAAACAGCTCATAAAAGTGCGGCAGATGATAGGATGGATCACTGAACTCAAAAGAGGTAACAAATTTGATCAGATGATTTTCCGGATTCCACATCGGCTCTCCCGGATGCCCTGGCTCTCCCTTATGAACACATTCCCGTAAAATCGCTCTTGCCTCGCTGCTGTAATCGAAAATGCCTTCTCCATCTCCCCATCTCTTTGAAGCAAAAAAGAGCGCCATTGCAAAATATTCTTCTCCGTCCGGCGCCGGTCCGTCCGCGTTTCTTGTACCATCGACAGCACACGACCAGACAAAATAATTCTTCCCCGGACCATCCTCGATATACATATACGTCCGTACCCATTTCCATAAACGGTCAAATTCCTGTTTCCGGTTCATCTGGACGCACACCATCATTCCATATGACATGCCCTCCGTTCTGACATCATGATTTCCGGTGTCCTCCATGTATCCCATGTCCGCACCTGCTTCATGATAGAAACGCTCTTCTTCACTCCCATAAAAGATTGTTTCAAATGTTTCTTTCACTCTTTTTTCAATTTCCTCTTCGGAATATCCACACTCTTTAAAAATATTGCGGTATACTCCTGTTTCATATGCTCCTGCCATATTTTATTTTTCCTCCTGTCTGCCGTGATACGTTTCTGCCGGTCCAAGATAACTTTCTTCCGGCTTTTCCCCCATCGGATAAATCACGATTTTTTCGAGAACGAAGCCGGGTGTCACATGATAGACCCGAAGTGTATTGAACCCTGCTCTGCATTTTATCGAAACTGTTTGTCTTCGAATCTGACTCAGAACACCTTCTGCCCATTTCTCTGCCTGATCACCGACCTGATAATCTTTCTCCACTGCGTTTACGGTTTCTGTCATCTCTTCATTTATCCTGACCGCATAAAGAAGTTGATTCTCTCTGGTAACCGGATTGGATGGCTGCATATAGAATTCTGCTTCATATGTTCCGCTTTCTTCCAAAACAAATTGATACTCCAGATACGGCGCATCCTGTCCCGGAACTGTGCAGGCATCGGATGGAAATGCCTTCATCGCTGAATTCGTCTTTCCATATCCCTGCAGATTTTCAAATTTTACCTGTCTGTCTTTGTAATTTCCAGGAACAGAATTTACATAATGTGCCGCTTCGATGCTGAGATACCCCATTGTATCCACAAATACATTTTTCTTATCCTGTAGATTTCCTGTATAAACCGGCACTGTAATCTCACATTTTCCTTCCGGTGTTGCAATCTCGAGCGAATCCTGAATAGTATCCTGGTTCGTTTCCGGTAATCTCTGTTTTATCAAGGTAAGATTCAGCCGCACTTTCTTCTGGCTCACGCCATCCAGCCATCCTTCCATCGGCTCCACAGACAGCCAGCCCGGTTTTTTCAGAACTTTGTACTCTGCCTTTAAATCACTCCGGCTATATAGGGTGACGGATGCTCTGGTACAGTCCGGATTTAAGAAATCCTTTAATTTCATCGTGTTATCCAGCCACGGGCTTCCTTCCGCATGCTGCGCCGTGCCGTCTGCTGCCACAAGGATGGATCTTTTCTTTAATGGTATGACCCGCATAACGACTGGATTCCTGCATTCATCTTCATTCCAGTGTGTAAATCCAATATGCTGTGACATTCCCATTCCATACCATCTTCCCTGATCCATCTGATGATACATTTCCACAGCTTTTCGATCCTGTTCCATGCATCTTTCCACTTCATCCCCATAATCATTGGCACAGACCGCACCAAGATTAGCATAATAATGATTCCAGCCTGCAAGAATCTGCATCTTCACAAGATTCATTGTCCCAAATGCCGGATAATATACAAGCGCGATAAATGCGGACAGATTCTGCGGATTCGTTTTTTCAATTGTTTCATATACGTCCTGCAGTTTTTTCAAAAGCTGCTCTTCTTCTTCGAAGATCCTGCTGCTTTCCTTTTCCTGCACCGGATGATACGTCTCCGGGTTCAGTGCTTCCGGCCTTCTTCTGTGGATGATTTTTGTGTACTGCTCTAAAATGTCTGCAATAGTGTCCTGTGTCTCTTCTTCCACAGAACCGAATTGCTGTCTCACCCACTTTCTGGTGTACTCCTGCGTGCAGTTAAGCGCCCTGCTTCCCCAGCGATCAAAGTCATACGCCATGTCCAGAAAAAAGCTCAGTGGAAATTCCTGTGTGGCGATGTCTCCGACATTTACCATCCAGAGTTCCCGCACACCAAAATCGTATGCCATACTCATCTGCTCCCAGATTTTCGGCAGATAAGAACTGTTGATCCACTCATAGGAAACCGGCCATCCGTGGTAGTCCAGATGATAATACATACCATAGCCGCCCGCATGTTTTCGCATCTCTTCTGTTGGAAGTGTCCGGAGATTTCCATAGTTATCATCACAGAGCATCAGAATCACATCCTCTAACTCCTCTGCTCCCATTAGTCCCTTTGTTTTTTCATTTCCATAGAAAAATTCTTCTACTTCTTTGTATAAGGCTATCATGCGCGGAACCTTGGTCAGATCAGGATTTACACGTTCCTGAATCAGTTTTTTCTGCGTTTTCAGTACATCCCGCAGCAACTGAATATTATCTTCCAGTGTTGCATTCTTTCCCATGATCGCAGTATCCGCTTCTCCACGCATGCCGACGGTGATCACATTTTCAAACTTTCCGCTTCTTTTCAGTCCATCTTCCCAGAATTTTGTAATTCCCTCTCTGTTTGTTCTGAAATTCCAGGCATCTCCGTAAACAGAATTCTTTCCCCTAAGATATTTGTATTCTTCCCCCTGCCTTAAGCACGGCTCATGATGTGACATTCCCATAATAATTCCGTATTCATCTGCAAGCTCTGCGTTTAAGAGACCCGGTCCATCATCTGCAAATCTTGCGCTCCACATAGCCGGCCAGAGATAATTTCCTTTTAATCTGAGTAAAAGTTCAAATACATGATCATAAGCTTTTGCATTAAAGCCGCCAAAATTATGATTGCACCAGTTTCCAAATGCCGGCCATTCATCATTAATAAAAAATCCCCGGTATCTGACGGATGGCTCTTTGCTGATACAGGCCATGTCTTCCCTCAGTTCTATCTTTTCCTGCTTTGGCGGCATCAGTCCGCACCAGTCGACAAACGGTGAGACTCCCAGCATTTCCGATAAATGAAAAAGGCCATAAATCGTTCCTCTTTTGTCGCTCCCGGCAATTACAAGAAGGTTCGATTTTGTCCTGTTTTTTATTTCAGGAAAAATCCATGCATAGCATTCTCTCTTTTGTTCCAGCTCTTTTAATTCCGCACTCCCGGCTTCTTCCAGCTTTTTCAGGAAGCTGCTTTTTCCTTTCGTCGCGGCAATGATCGTCCAGTCCTCCCCGCTGCTTTCCAGTGTTTCCGGTATCTCTTTTTCTACCAGAATCTGCGGTTTCTTTCCCGATACAAGTTCCACATCGTGTGCTACCTTTTCCGTAACTCTGATTACGCCCGGAAAGGCACTTTGCTCCAGACAAATTCTCATAGGATTCCCTCCCGTATTTTATAAAAAGCCCCCATCTGTTTACTGGTTATCACCATTGTAAACAAATAGGGGCCTTCGGACTATTTAGTTCTTGTCATTCAATATGCAAAAATTGCTATTCTTTTTGTTCATTCGTTGATCGAGCTCTTTCTGTAAATCCTCAAAATAGCTCTGTGGATCGCATGCGTTGTATGCTTCCATATAGGAATTCCATGTTTCTTCAAAATTCTGTGCCAGAATCACCTGCGGAAGCCACCGGTGTTTTACTTCATCCATCCGTTCCAGTGTCTGTCCTGCCTGTGTATTTGATGTCAGTGAATTGGTATACGAATACATGGGATACCACACTCCCGGCGCATCATTTCTCCCAAGCATATCTACATAGTTTGTTACTCCATACGCCTCAAAACATTCCTGTATATCCCAGGGCTGGCTTTTCCAGAATTCTGCCGGTTGATTTTCCGGCGAAAATGCATTGATTCCATCTGACAGCATTCCTTCACTCCTTGGAAAATAGGAATATGTACAAAAATGCGTCTTTTTCAGTTTCCGATCATTTACCCTTACGCCCTGCTCCTCATTCAGATAAAATATTCCGTTTTCGTCTATCGAATAATCCAGATTTTCTTCTCCCCAGAAACGTAATTTCGTAATCTCCGGATCAAGGAGGTTATTTACAAACTGCATTGCCCCTTCCGGGTCTTCACAGGAAATGGTAATAGAAAGTCCTGACGCGGTATCCAGCTCTGCTGATCTTGCCGTATGCCACTGATTCTTTACTTTTTTGTCTATTGTTATCGGAAGTGGCACATAATCACATCCATAACTGCGCAGATTTCCGGAATCATACGCTGTCTGTATGGCATAATAAAACTGCCATCTTTGATCCACCATACCAAGAACAGCACCTGTGGATAGTTTGTCCAGATATTCTTCATAAGTATCCAGAAATGTTTCCGGGCTGATCATTCCTTTTTTGTATTCTTCATTTAATTTCTGATAGTATCTTTTGGCTGTCGGTGTTGTATTATAGTCAATGACCTGCAGTGTATCTGGATCTACGATGCAGCTCCCATCATTCGGATATCCATCCAGAAATTGAGGAACATTCTCCAGACAAAAGTATCTCCAGTCATCGCATAAAATAGCAAACGGAATATTCGGTGTTCCATTTTCCAGACAGGGATTTGCTTCCTGATACCGTTCCAGAAGATCAAAATATTCATCCACCGTCGTGATTTCCGGATAGTCTGCCCATTTCAAAACTCTTGTCTGAATCCAGAAAGCTTCTCCGCTGTGGATTACTTCCGTGTCCTGTCCCTGTGAAACTCCGAATTGTGGAATCCAGTAGATATGTCCGTCTGCCTGCCGAAACAGGTCCCACTGTTCCTCTGTCAGATAATTTTTTATATTGGGATAATTGTCCCAGTATTCGTCAATGGGAATCAGTGCTCCTGCATCATATAATTTACTTTCGCCGGAAATAAAATCCGGATACTCGCCGGCTGCAATATAAGCATTCAGTGCATTATCCTTTGTCTGTCCTTTCAGCCATGTTTCTTCACAATCGGCTCCGATCTGTTCAGCGATCTTCTTTTTCATATCATTATCCGAAGTGATCTCTTCCCCTGTTGTTGAAAAAAAGGCCGTATAATGACGGATCTGATTTCTGCTGTTCTGGCTCTGGTACAGGAGAGCAGCTATTCCAGCTATCATCAGACTCCCTGCCAGTAATAATATTGTTGTTTTTTTCTTCATTCTTTTCCCCTGTCTCATTTCCTCTTTCTATTTGTTATAATAAGCACCTGATATTCTGCAATAATACTTGCTAAAAATAACACCTAGGCCTCTGGCTTAGATATTGTCATTATTGTTTTTATTTTATTGCTTTCTACTTCTTGCACACCAAGGGCAGCCCCATGTTAGCCACTTCAATTAAATAAGCAAGCTAAAACCTGTAATAAAAAGAGCCTGACGCATCAGGCTCTTTCAAGGTGTTGTCCGAAGACGGCCACCGCAATTCATAACTATAATGTACCACACAGGGTGAAATCCTGCAAGAAATTTTAAGAGTTATATGTTTTTCCTTTCAGCAGTTCTGCCGCAAGTGCCTCATTGATATCATCGGACAGATTGTTTTCCTCCGGTTTGCCGAAATATGTTTCCATTGCATAGCTTAAGGTATCAAACGCACCGGAAATGACCTACTGGAATGGTACAGACATCGAATATTCTGGATCCAGGAACGCAACGTCTGCCTGTGCAAAAATGATCTTACAGCAGTTGGAAACCAAACCGCCCTGTTTTATTCGTGGATCTTTCTGATATTGCACATTTTAACAAATTCCGGATCAAAATGCTTGACCGCAGTTCCCTGATAGCCAAGATCCAGTGAACTGATTTTCTGCATCTCCTCTTCAGTCAGTGTAAAATCCCATATCTGGAAATTCTCTTCGATTCTCGCTTTGTGAACCGATTTCGGAATGACCACAACGCCGCGCTGCACATTCCAGCGCAGAACAACCTGTCCTACGGTCTTTCCGTGTGCGGCAGCGATTTCTTTTACCATCTCGTTGTCAAACGGATTGTGGCGTCCTCCGCCGAGCGGTGCCCATGCCTCCGGCACGATCTGGTACTCTTCCATGACTTTTAATGCAGACTCCTGTGCGAAGTACGGATGCATTTCAATCTGGTTTACCATCGGACGGATCGCTACCGTTTCCAGTTTACGGTATCCTGCCATGAAATCACCTGCAGGCTGATGGATAAACATCAGATCGATGTAGTCGGTTCCAAGCAGTTCCAGACTCTTTTCTACGGTTCCTTCTGTCAGATACTGGCTTGCCCAGATTTTGGTGGAGATGAAAATGTCCTCTCTTGCCACACCGGATCTTTTGATTCCGCGTCCGACCGCGCGCTCATTCATGTAAGCCTGTGCAGTGTCGATCATGCGGTATCCGCAGGCTAATGCGTCCACAACCGCCTGCTCTGCCTGATCTGGTGTCATCATAAAGGTTCCGATTCCCACTGCCGGAATCTGCACCTGATTGCTTAATGTAAAGTTCATCATCATAACCTCCCTGTTTTATTTTGATGTGTGATATTTTGTTATTTCCCTGTCTTTGTAGCTTTAGCTTATCACCCGGGAGTTGCTACCGGTCAAGGACTTTTTTAAAAAAATTTCTAAAATCTAATCGTTCATTCCTATTTCGTATCGACTGAAATATTTACAAAAACGTCATATCATGAATTCCGTTGTCCATGATATGACGTTTTTCCTCTCAGCATTCGGTTTTCTATCTTTTTATCTTTTCAATCCTGCACTCATGTTCTTTCGTCTTTTTATTGTAGTTAATTCCCACCAGAAGAATATTTCCTGTATATTCCAGAATAGAATCCGGATATTTTTTATCCCAGATCTGCTCTATGGCAGTATCTGTGCTTTTGTTCCACTTAAGTTCTACCAGCAGCGCCGGATAACTTGTTCTGTATTCCGGTTTCGGAAGATAAACAAAATCTGCAAAACCGCGTCCGGTCGGTAGCTCTCTTACGGGTTGGAAATAATACTGCATAGAGCTTAAATATGCTATCGTAAGCACGCTGCTCAGGGAATTTTCATCATTATATTGGATCACCGAACTGTACTCCTGATGAATTCGCTCTATCCCATCTGCTACCGCTTTTTCATCCATATCCAGGGTTGCATCCAGCAAATCTGCGGATTCCTTCTGAAAAGTAATCATTTCATTCCATTTATTGCGTTTCACCGCATTGTTTAATTCATGTCTGATTTCCTCATTTGGAATAAAAACCTGCTCCCTGTCCTGATCGTAAGCCAGATATCCCAAGTGGATCAGATACGTCAGTACATCATCCCGGTTGGCGAAGCTTACGGTATCATTCTGGAAAGATGTCACATCCACATCCACGGCGGCCCCCGACATCATTTCTATAATTGCCGCCCGCAGTCCGTCGAAATTCATGTTAATCAGTGGCACGATTGCTTCATAGCTGCCGGTATTGGACCAGTAGCTTTTATATTTTCCATTCAGCATCAGGCTGACAACGGCTTTTGGATTATATACCTGATACCCTTCCAGAGAATATCCATCATACCATAATTTCACCTGCTCATAGATCTGTCCGTACCTGTCGCATAAATCATGCACTTCCTCTTCTGTAAAGCCAACATACGGTGCCATTCTTCCTGCATCCAGCATGGTAAATTCTTCAAAATTGTTGAGAGCGGACTGTGTCTTTAATTTCTTGATCGGCAGAATTCCTGTCAGATACGCCAATGCAATATATTTTGACGGTTCTGACCCTTTAAACATGCCACGCAGAAAATCAATATACTTTTCCTGTACTTTATGATTCTGTGCCTCATCACGGATCAGTACATCCCATTCATCGATGATGACAACAAATTTGTTTCCGCTGGCAGCCTTGATATAAGACATCGCACCATAAGCAGTTTTTACCGTATCCGGAATCAACTCTCCGTATTTTTCCTTCAGTTCCTGCAGTATTCCATGATTGATATATTCCACAACCTGATCCGCATTCCCGGCGTCCATCATGCACCATTGTACATCAAAATGAATGACATCGTACTGATTCAGATGTTTTTCAAAAGACGAAGCCTTGCAAATCGCATAATCTGCAAACAGTGCTCTGGAATCACAGCCCTTGCTGTAGTATGCTGACAGCATCTCCGCTGTAATCGACTTTCCAAAACGTCTGGGACGGCTGCTGCAGATAAATTTTGATGTCGTACTGATTACTTTATTGGTGTATTCCAGAAGCGGTGTTTTATCTACATAAATTTCCGAATGAATGACTTCCGAAAATGCTTCATTTCCCGGATTTAAAAATCTTCCCATGGCGTCCTCCTGTTCACATTTTTTCTGACTGATACATTCATTATACACGGAAAAAACGCGGATTGGTAGACTTTATCTTTTAAAAAATGCTGCACCACGGATTCTTTTTCCATGGTACAGCATTTCCAAAATTTCTATTCTTGATTAAATATCCAGCGCCGCATGATACCCCTGATATACGGCATTGGTGATGGTAGATACACGTCTTGCGTCTCCGATCACGCGTACAAACGGCGCGGTATTACGGAGCTGCTCTACAACGTCGGTTCTTGCTCTCTGGCCGAGGGCGCAGATGACGGTGGTTCCTTCTACGAGGTGGCGCTCCCCATTCGCATCGGTGCACCATAAAAGAAATCGAAAAACAGGTCAAAGCCGTCCACACCATACGCCTTCCGGGGTGATCTCCTCGGCGCGGTAACCGGTGTGGACGGCTTTGACCTGTTTTTCGATTTCTTTTAAGAGCAGCGGGCGGTGGCGGACGTTTGCATCCGGGGCGAGGGCGTCGCGCATTTCGACGAGCTGAACTTCTTTTCCTTCCATGCCAAGAGAGATCGCACACTCGCATCCGGCGAGGCCGCCGCCCATGACAACGACTTTGTCGGAAATCTTGTCGAGATTGCGGTACAGCTCATTGACAACGACAACCTGCTCTCCATCCATGCCTTTGATCGGCGGAACAAGCGGACGGGAGCCTGCGGCGATGATGAGGGCATCCGGTGCTTCTTTCTCGACGTACTCCGGTGTTACCTCGGTGTTGAAGCGGATTTCCACACCTGCATTTCTTGCGAAACGCTCGTAGGTCTCGGTCAGCGCGAACATTTCCCGTTTAAACGGCAGGGCAATTTCGCTCTTTAAGATACCGCCGAGCGCTACTTCTTTCTCGCAGAGCACCACGCTGTGGCCTCTTCTTGCTGCAGTCCATGCCGCATACAGTCCTCCAGGGCCTCCTCCTGCGATGAGGACTTTTTTCTTCACCAGAGCCGGCTGTACTTCATCGCCCTCCATCTCTCTTCCGATCAGCGGATTGACGGTGCATCGTCTCGTGCCGGTTGCCGCACGCTCTGCCATACAGGTGAAGCACCGCAGGCAGTGCACGATATCTTCGGAACGGTTTTCCATGACTTTGCGCGGCAGGAATGGATCTGCGAGAAGGGCTCTTGCCATGTAAACAACATCGGCTTTTCCGGATGCGATGATCTCTTCCATCTGCGCCGGATCATTCAGACCGCCGATCGTTGCGACCGGAATGGAAACGTGTTTTTTGATCTCGGCTGCGAGGTAAACGTTGCATCCGTGGTCTTTGAACATCGACGGATGCGTATCGCCGAAGCCTCTCTGATACGTTCCGGCGGAAACGTGAAGCAGATCGATGCGGGACTCCAATGTCTGTGCGATGCGGACACCTTCTTCCAGATCATAGCCGCCCTCGAACAGCTCGGAACCGCTGAAACGGAACTCGATCGGGAACATCGGGCCGACAGCGGCGCGGACGGCATCGAGTACCTGACAGGCAAAGCGGCAGCGGTTTTCCAGGCTTCCGCCGTACTCATCGGTTCTGTGGTTGAAATACGGGGAGAGGAACTGGTTGATCAGCCAGCCGTGGCCGCCGTGGATCATGATCATCTCGAAACCGGCGCGTTTGGCAAGGCCTGCTACCGTTCCGTATGCCTGTACGATCTCATCAATCTGCTCTTTCGACAGTGCGCGGACCGGTACGCCGTCCGGGCGTGTCGTGTCGGACGGGCCCCACTGGCACATTTCGTGCTGTCTCGTTTTATCGGTCATGTAAGTTCCGGCATACATACCGGAATGGGACAGCTCCAGGCTCGGCACAGCGCCGTGGCGGGAAATTGCATCGGCAGCGTACGTTGCAGATGCCAGGGAATTTAAGACTGCGGTATCCAGATGATACGCATGGGAACCATCGGTTACCGGGTGTACCATGCACTCGCTGACGGTGACAGCTGCTGCTCCGCCCTTTGCGCGAAGCTCATAGAATGCTGCGGACTTCGGTCCGATACATCCGTCGTTCGTGATATCAGTTCCGCCCATCGGTGCGGAAAACATGCGGTGCGGGAAGGTCTTTCCTGCAATGGTAATCGGGCTGCAAAGGTGTGGGTAATCGTATTTCATTTTTGCTTCCTCCTCTTTTTTAAATCTGTAAAATACCCCATTTTTTTTTATTCAAACAGCATCCCCGGAAGGAAATGCAGTTTTTTGCCAATCGTTCTGGCAATGAATCCGACCAGAAGGGCTGCTACGATGGTTCCCTCGCGGACACCGTTCAGCTCACGCGCCAGGAAGAACGAAGCGGCAGCGGCAATGACGGCCATCGAAACATCGAATGCGATTTTCGTCACACCGAACTCCGTTTCCCATCTGGCAACAACCGCGCGGACAAAGGATTCGCCCGGCAGCATGACAACATCAGCGAGCACTTCCATGTAAACACCGACGCCGAGGATCAGACATCCGATCAGAAGATAAGCAACTTTTGCCGCATACATCTGCGGATTCAGTGCGTTTAACAGAATCATACTGAAATCAATGAAAAATCCAAAGGCAATGGATACCGGGATCTGAAGAAGGGATTCCGGTTTGAAATTCTTTCCGAGAATCACAATCTGGAGAACGATCAGCAGGATGCTGAAGATGATCGTAAAGTTTCCGAGAGATAATGCAAAGTTAAGACTTAATACGTAAGGGATCGAAGAGATCGGAGACGTTCCGAGATTTGCTTTGGTGATGAGTGCAACCCCGAGGGAGTTTACAAACAGTCCCGCAAGAAAAATCAGGTAACGTTTCAGAAGGTCTTTTTTGTTGTTTGTCATAGGTGCAGTTCAAATCCTTTCCTCATAATTGTAATTCTTTGTTATCTTATCACCAACCGCAAAACATGTCAACTTTTACATGTTTTATTTTACTTATTTTTTCTGTGGATTTTCCGGTGAAGCTGTGCTATACTCAAAAACACAAAAGCAAAACGGTTTTGAAAAATTATTTGGATAAAGGAGTTTCATGCGAATGGGAACTTTGAAATATGCGATTCTCGGACTTTTGAACCGAAATGAAATGACAGGCTATGAACTGTCGAAAGAATTTGAGACAACCTTATTTGAATTCTGGAATGCAAAGCACAGCCAGATTTATCCGGAACTGAAATCACTGAACGCCGAGGGGCTGATCCAGTATCGGGTGGAAATCACGGGAAATGTGCTGGAGAAGAAGGTCTATACGATCACCGATGAAGGACGGCGCGATTTTTCGGAATGGGAAGAAACGCTCTGCCCGATCCAGACGGCATCCAAGGATGAATCCCGCCTGCGGCTCTTCTTCCTCGACGGCGCTTCGCCGGATTTTCAGCAGCGTTTTCTTGCCGACCAGCTTTCCCAGCATCAGAAGCATCTGGAACATCTGCTGGAAAACCAGAAAAAGTTTGATGAAATCCCTCCCACAGATGACCGCGCGTTTTCGGATTATCTCGTCCTGCGCGGCGCGGTGTACCGGGAAGAAGCTGCACTGCAGTGGATTCAGGAATGCA
>ERZ773239.2142-NODE-2142-length-12077-cov-2.635335_pt1 | contig 12077 bp, 6 predicted proteins | sample MGYA00580521_ERZ773239 | MGnify/ENA primary metagenome ERZ773239 (study PRJEB29015, sample SAMEA2737801) | human gut metagenome | biome: human gut; feature: human-associated habitat; material: faeces | place: China | collected 2012 ... | reverse complement strand
CGAGCGCTACACAAGCGTCCTTCTCCGTGCTGTGGAAAAGTTAAACATATATATAGAAGAAAACGAAAGCACTCTGCCAAATATTCGCTTCATTTGTATGGACGCACAGGACATAGCAAATGTGTTCGCTGAAAATGAAGTTGACCGAATCTATCTGAACTTCTCCGACCCATGGCCGAAAGCCCGCCATGCAAGAAGGCGCCTCACATCACCGGATTTTTTTGCACGTTACGACAAGGTGCTTGTCCAGGACGGACAGGTCGAATTCAAGACAGATAACCGTGATCTTTTTGATTTTTCCGTTGAGTCTTTAGGGGAATCCGAAACATGGGGCATTTCCGAATGTACTTATGACCTGCACCATGATGAAATTATGAACGTTGGAAATATTATGACAGAATATGAAGAGAAATTTTCATCCATGGATCACCCGATTTGCAAGCTCATTGCTAAAAGAAGATGTCTGCTGTGACTTTCTTAGCGCTACAGCGCATATATTATTAATGAGAAAGCCTTCGGAGTCTGTTCGCCATGAGCCGAAATTGTCATAACAAAAAAAACTTCCGACAAAAGTTTTTTGAATACACTTATCGAAATCGGTGTCTGCGCAGGTGGATCAGTTGTTTCAGAAAATCCCTGAAAGAAGTATATGATATTCTGAACCACGGTTCTGACTGCCGAAGGCACTGATCAGAAAGGTTGATTTGATGTTACATTTAACTGCAAAAAATTTTCAAATAGAAGTAAAAGATACCTCTCTCCCGGTCGTAGTTATGTTCTACGCTATCTGGTGTGGGAAATGCGCCATGATGAAGCCGGTCGTGGAGGATCTCGAAAAGAAATACGCCGGAAAGATCAAGTTCTGCGAAGTCGAAATTTTAGAATCTGCAGTACTCGCCGCAGAATACGCCCCGGAAATCGTCCCGACATTTGTTCTCTTCAAAGATAAAAAGTCAGTCGGTGTCATGGGGGGAATGATGGATGAACACACATTTGAATTCAGAATGCTGGAAATCCTGTCTTAGTCCACAGATATACACAAGCCGTAACAAAATCTTTCGAAATAGTTAAGAATTTTTTACTTTTTACTTTTACACAAGTATGCTATTATTGGGTGTACAGAAAGGAGATGTGGCGTCTGACACCACAGGATAATTATGAGTATGAAAAAATTAAAAAGGGTTCTGCCGTTTAGCCTGGCAATAATTCTGGCATCTGTAAGCTTGCCGGTAACTGCCCTGGCTGACAGCGCAAAAGTAGTCACTCTCGGAGCGAACTTATCCGACGAGCAGAAAGCTTCTATGTACAAATACTTCGGTACTTCCGCCGATCAGGTAGACACGATCGAAGTCACGAACACAGACGAAAGAAAATATATGGAAGGAATCGCGACCGAATCTCAGATTGGTACAAGAACATATAGCTGTTCTTATGTTGAGCCGACAGACAGCGGCGGAATTCAGGTAAAAGTCGCAAACCTGACATTTGTAACAAGTTCTATGATCGCCAGTACACTTTTGACTTCCGGCGTTGAGAACTGTAACGTTGTTGCCGGATCCCCAATTGAAGTATCCGGAACCGGTGCACTGACAGGTATTATGATGGCTTACGAAAAAGCCAGTGGAAAAGAACTTTCCGAAGACCAGAAAGCAACTGCAACAGAAGAGCTGGTAACAACCGGTGACCTCGCCAAGGATCTCGGTCAGGATACAGCATCTGATCTGATCAACGATGTCAAAGAATCCGTTATTGAAGACAAATTGACTGATCCGTCCGATATTCAGGACGCGATTTCTGACGCAGCCGATAAGCAGGAAATTACACTAACCGATGACCAGCTTGCGAAAATCACAAGTCTGATGGAATCTATTTCCCAGTACGACTACGATGTCAAAGCACTGAAAAAGACTCTCGACAACCTGGACGGGAAATCCGGAGGATTCTTCAGCAACCTGTGGTCCTCCATCAAAGGCTTCTTTGGCGGAGATAGTTCTGACGGTGGAATTATTAACAATACGGATGATGCAGCACTCGGAAATGATGCAATCATCGACAGCACATTAGATGCCGTAAAAAGCAAAGCAAACGATGCCGTAAATCAGGCAAAAGACGAAGGTCTCTGGGATAAAATCGTAGGATTTTTCAAGGATCTGTTCGGAGGCGATGATACCGAAAACTCCGATAATACAGATAGCACTGACGCAGTCGAAGAAAATACGGACAACAACACCGATACCGGCAGCACCGACAACAATGCTAATAACGACACTTCTGATAACACTGCAGAATCCGAAGACAACTCCGAAGACAACAGCATCGGAACTGAAAACAACACGACAGATAACAACACAAACACTTCTACAAACGCAGAATAAAATTAATTCATAACTTTAGCAGGGAGATGGAATACTCAAATTCCATCTCCCTGTTTCTCTTCCACACCTCCCGGCGTAAATCACATAATAAAAGTGGCACCAGGCGGTGATAAAATCATTGAGTGATTCTCGTTATATTTTCGAGCTGACCTCTCTTATTATATATTTTAAAATTCAAAAACTGCTACCCCATACGGCGGCAATTTGTATCCAAATGAATATGGTCTTCCATCACATTCTTTCTTCACGGCATGATAAATGTTCTGTCTCTTCTCGCCATTTCCGCCATATTTCACATCGTCACTGTTCAGAATCAGCTTATACTGCTTCTTTCTAGGAACGCCTACACGGTAATCTTCTCTTGCCATCGGTGTGAAGTTGATCACGAACAAAAGGTTATGCTTTCCATCTTTAGAATGGCGGATAAAACTGTAAATGCTTCTGTATGCATCATCTGCATTGACCCACTCGAATCCTTCCCATGACTGATCCAGTTCATAAAGCGCCTGTTTCTTTTTATACATGTGGAGTAAATCACGCATCCATGACTGAATTGCCTGATGCTCCGGCTCCTCCAACAGATACCAGTCCAGTTCACGTTCCTCTGACCACTCGCGAAGCTGTGCAAAATCCTGTCCCATGAACAACAATTTCTTTCCGGCATGTCCCATCATAAATGCATATCCTGCTTTCAGGTTCGCATATTTATCAAATCCAAGTCCTGGCATCTTATTGATCATGGAACATTTCAAATGAACAACCTCATCATGCGACAGTACGAGAATGTAATCTTCGCTGTACGCATAACTCATGGCAAATGTCATCATATGATGATTGTCTTTTCTGAAATACGGATCCAGCTTCATATATTCCGTAAAGTCGTGCATCCACCCCATATTCCACTTAAGGCTAAATCCAAGACCTCCGTCTTCTACATCTCCAGTTACCTTCGGCCATGCCGTAGACTCTTCCGCTATCATAAGTGCACCCGGATTTCTTCCAAGTACAACTGTGTTCAGATGCTTGAAGAAATCTACTGCCTCCAGGTTCTCATTACCTCCATACTGGTTCGGAACCCATTCTCCGTCTTTCTTTCCATAATCCAGATACAGCATAGAAGCAACTGCATCAACACGAAGTCCATCAATATGGAAATGCTCCACCCAGAAAAGTGCATTGGCAATCAGGAAGTTCCTTACCTCATTCTTGCCAAGATCAAATATCTTCGTCCCCCAGTCCGGATGCTCCCCTTTTCTTGGATCTGCATACTCGTAAGTTGCTGTTCCGTCAAACTCGGCAAGTCCATGCTCGTCCTTTGGAAAATGTGCCGGAACCCAGTCCATAATGACACCGATTCCATTTCTATGCAGATAATTGATCATCCACGCAAAATCTTCCGGTGTTCCATAACGGCTTGTCGGCGCATAATATCCTGTCACCTGATATCCCCATGATCCATCAAATGGGTGTTCTGCGATTCCCATGATCTCCACATGCGTATATCCCATATCTTTCATATACTTTGTGATTTCTTTTGCAAACTCACGATAAGTATAGAATCCCTCGTCCTCTGTGCCTGGGTGTCTCTTCCAGGAACCCATATGAACCTCATATACAGACATTGGTTCTTTTTTGTGGTTCCATTTTTCCCGTGCAGTCATCCAGGAACTATCGGTCCATTTCAAATTCTCAATATTCGTTATTCTTGATGCTGTACCCGGACGAAGTTCTGCATAATTGGCATACGGATCTGCCTTCATATGATACTCCCCTGTAATCGTCTCAATGCAGAACTTATACATCATGCCTTCTTTTACTCCCGGTACAAAGCATGTGTAAATTCCGATATATTCCGCCCTTGTCATAGGGTTTCTTGTGCGATCCCAGTCATTGAATTCCCCCACTACAGACACTGATTTCGCATTCGGTGCCCAGACAGCAAAATAAACTCCTTCCTGCCCTTCGTCGTCCACCATATGTGCACCCAGCTTCTTATAAATTTCGTAGTGATTTCCCTGTCCGAAAAGGTACTGATCTAATTCTCCGATTTCATAAGCTTTCCATTCTTTCTCCATAAATTTCCCTCACATTTCATCCGGATTTCAATATCTTAAGTATACCTTAGCGGAACACAAAATTCAATCTATGTCACTCGATTCCAGACAAAAAACAGGGATACAATTTTCTACAATTGTATCCCTGTTTCATCACTTACATTCACTATATCATTAAATTTTAAAATCTTCTTCCTTCAGAATAATGCGATCTGACGAATCCGTAGATTTTCCAAATACACGTCTTGCAAGATGCTTTACATTTGCTTTCTGTGAATGTTTAATTGCTTCATCCATGATTTCTTTTACTTCCGCAACTGTAACCGCATGATCTTCACGCTGCATTACATCAATTCGGCTGTAAAGTGCCAGAATTCCCATTTCATCAAGCTTATATCCATTTTCCTTCGCATAAGTCTGGCCAAATGTTACTAACTCATCATTGATGAATACCGGAAGCTCAAGCTTAGAAGTGAATTTCTTTTTGAAATCCGGATTAGCTGTCATAATTCTCTCCAGAGGTTTTCTCTGATCTTCAAGAACAAAGAGAAGCTCTCCGGTCTTTCTTGACATCAATGCATTCAGTTCCTTGATTGTTCTGGAATTCAACTTACCAGCCTTTTCGATGATGATTGCTCCACCGCGAAGCTTCTGGATAATATTGCCAAGTTCTTTCTTATTCAGTGACTCACCTGTAACAATAGCAACTTTACCCTGTTTCAGATTTCTTTGTTTCTGGATTGCTTTTACAATATCTACTGCAAGTACTGTTTTTCCAGATCCTTTACGGCCAATGATCATTAAGTTACCGGTTCTTGAAGTTCCCTCTCTCTGGGCACGTCTGTCATTATCAAGTACTGCAACAATCTGTTCACTCATTCCTCTGACCGGTACGAAGTAAGAGAATAATTTCTTCTGCTCCTCTGTCAGTCCGGCTTTCAGTCCAATCTCACTGGTTGCACTTAAGTCATATCTTCCTGTTACAACAAATCCGGTATCAAATGGAACTCCACTTCCTTTTGACTTCTTAATTCTGCGCTGAATCTCTTCCTCAGATGGTTCTTCAATTTCCAAGTCTCCTTCAAGGTCTTCCGGATCCGGAATCTCAGGAAGCTCATCTTCAAAGTCATCTTCCTCGAAATCATCTTCCTCAAAATCATCCTCTTCCTCGAAGTCGTCCTCTTCCTCGAAATCGTCTTCCTCGAAGTCGTCCTCTTCCTCAAAGTCATCCTCTTCGTAATCGTCGTCTTCTACATAATCATCTTCATAGAAGTCATCGTCTTCCTCAAAGTCGTCTTCTTCCTCAAAGTCATCCTCTTCCTCAAAGTCGTCCTCTTCCTCGAAATCATCCTCTTCCTCGAAGTCGTCCTCTTCCTCGAAATCATCCTCTTCCTCGAAATCGTCTTCGTCCTCGGATTCATCTTCCGGGAATTCATTCCACTCTGCATCGAATTCCTCTACTTCTTCCTCATCTTCCTCCGGGAATTCATCTGCAAAACCATCTTCGTCAAAATCGTCTTCGTCGAATCCATCTTCCTCTTCAAAATCATCTTCTTCGGATTCCTCGTCTTCGAAATCATCCTCGTCTTCGGAATTGTCTTCCGAATCATCCTGGTTTTCTGTTTCCGGAATTTCTTCATCTTCTTGTACTTCTTCGATTTCTTCTACAGCGTCGACTTCATCTTCTGCTTCAAACTCTTCGTCCTCACCCTCAAAGTCTTCGTCTTCAAACTCTTCCTCTTCGAAATCATCTTCATCCTCAGAATCCTCTTCCTCCGTCTCCTCTTCTTCCGAAACTGCTTCAACAATCTCTTCTTCAGGTTCTTCTTCAGACTCTTCAGGTTCTTCCACAATATCGTCCAGCTCTTCTTCTGAAATAAACTGATCTACAATTTCTTCTTCAACAGATTCCCCTTCTGCTTTTGCAAGCTCCAGTTCCTCTTCTATATCAAAATTTTCCTCTTCTTTCTCCTGTGCTGTCACACGATCTTCCAGCTCTTCCACAAGCTGTCTGATATCATCAGAAAGCAATGCCTTTCTTCTTGCTTCCTCTGCCTCAAGACGAGCCTTCTCTTCCGCTTCACGACGAGCCTTCTCCTCCGCTTCACGACGAGCCTTCTCCTCTGCTTCAAGGCGAGCTTTCTCTTCCGCTTCACGGCGTGCTTTCTCTTCTGCTTCCTGACGGGCTTTTTCTTCTGCTTTCCGTCTTGCTATTTCTTCTACCTCGCGTCTCTCTGCCTCAAGTCTTTCTGCCTCTCGGCGGGCTTCCAGTGCTTCTCTCTCTTTTCTAAGTCGTTCTTCATCGGATGCTTTTTGCTTTGCGATCGCCTCAGCATTTACCTTCTGCTTAGCTTCCCATTCCATCAAGATGTCTTCAATCTTCATCTGACCTTCAATGCGGAGTTCTTCTTCTCGTTCCTCCATCTTCTTCTGGTCTTCCGGATTAATTCCACTCGCCATAGCCACGCCATTAGCCAGTGCTTCTTGAAGTGTCGCACCCTTCACAACTGTCGTAATAGACTTTTTTGGTCCTTCTGCCGCATGCTGAAGAATTCCTTCTAACTCTCTGACATTCCGAGCTTCTTCCGGAGTTTCCTTTCCGATTGGTTCAATAACTGGTGCTTCTGGTTCTACAACTTCTGGTTCTTCTGAAACAGCTTCTTCCGGCTCCAGGACTGGTTCCTCAGCTAGTGCTTCCGGCTCTTCTGAAACTGGTTCTTCTGAAACTGGTTCTTCTAAAACCGGTTCTTCTATCGGAACTTCTTTGTCTGCCTTGGCATTTTCTTCCATCGCCTTCAATGCTTCTCCAAGCTCTGCTGTCGGAATTCTTCTCGTTGCATCCAGACCATCCACAGTTTCTGTTGTATTGGCTCCTGATTCCTGCTGTTCTGCCTCCGCAGCTTCTGCTGCTTCCTGCGCTGCTTTAATCTGTTCTTTTGGAATTGATACAGTATCCTGTGGAATACTCTTTACATCCTTAAGCGCAGCTCGCTCAGGTTTTTTATCCACTGCTTTCTTAGGCTCTTTTTTCGGTACACCTTTATACTCATCGTACTTTTCCTGTTGGAGTGGTGTCAGTGGTTTGTACTTCATCTTCAATTCCATTGCCTGATATACATATTTTCCTTCGCTGAACCACAAGATCAAATCGTCACATTCTTCCAGGCACTTTGAGGTCATGCCTGCTTCATGATATAGCTTTGCGAGCTCATACGCCCATTTTTCAATATATTCTGCCTTTTTAAATTCTTCCAGTGCCGAAATCTGTTCTGACAGATCGGACCCTTGTGCCTTCAAAATCCGATATTTCAAAATGAATTGATTCGGATCTCTCGGTGCCAGTTTTACAAATTCCTCATAACAGTCCGAAGCCTCATTCAGATCATTCAGTTTCAGGGCAAGTACTGCCAGACGATACACAACCTTTCTGCTGGACGGTGCTCTATCAAATGCGATCATAAGCGTATCACGGCTCTTCTGAAACTCCCCGTTATTCTCGTAGATTTCGCTTACTGTATTTAACATTGCCGGGCTCTTCACCCTTCTCCAGTCTATTGTATCGGCAATTTCCATTGCTTTTCTAAATTGTTTCTTTTCGTAATGTTCGAGCATCTGCTCGGTTTTTACCCGATATTCATATTTATCCAATATTCTCACCTCAAATTTTTTGACAATTCTACAGATACAAGTTTATCATACACCAGTCTTATTGTCAAAAACATACGAGATTTTGTTACAAAAATGTTACAAAATGATATCGTCCACTTTTTTGAAATCTTTCAGGCTATACGCTTCTATAATATTTCCCTGGATAACATAAAGCGTATCTTCTATATAAATACCTCTTGTGATCCTCATACTATTTCCATTGATTTCCTCATGCATCGTACATGTAAATCCTTGTTTTTCGTCGTAAGAAAATGTATAGTACTCCCGGCCGCCTTCGCTGTCTGCAGCAAAACCAATCAGATTTTTCTCTGCATCTACTAAAGCTGCCTTATAATCATAAGAAACATCTGTATAGTACACATTTTCAATGACATAAGTCTGCTCCTCTTTCACATTTTCCGGATCGGAAATATCGAACATCGTCAATTTCACGCCATCTGTTGACATAGTCTTTTCATCAACATTCATCCCAATACCCAGAAGCTTATTTTCCCCATACGGATGCAGATAATCTGAAAATCCAGGTATCTTCAACGCTCCTATGATCTTTGGATTTTTCGGATCCGACAGATCAACGGAAAATAACGGATCCGTCTCTTTAAATGTTACAAAGTATCCTGCCTTTCCCATAAATCTTGCGGAATACACCCTCTCATCTTCTGCCAGACCTTTGATGGAGCCGGTTTCTTTCAGTTCTTGATTCAAAACATAAACACTGTTCGTGTCGCCATCGGTCACTACAACTCTCAGATATCCATCATATTCATCAATAGAAAATGAATCATTAATATAGCCGTCTATTTTGCACTGTGCCCCAGCCGTCAATTTCCCACTTTCATAAGAAACTTTTCGGATTGTCGTCACATCTTTTCCGGAATATTGCCACACATTTTCATAAAAATAAATATTATCGTTGCTCACATATAAATTGCCACCGTCTGCCAAAAGTGCCTTACTGTGCGCTGTCTCATTTGGATTTTCCAGAGAAACTGATGTGATGATCGAATACATATCTGCCTTTGAAATGGACGGAAGACAGATATCTGTTTCTTTGATCAGATTATCGTTTACAAGTGGTATATAGGACTTCGGATTCTTCGCCGTTATACCATCAAGTGTTACATAATAATCACTGAATAAGTATAAGTATCCATCTGCAATTCTTGAAGAATTGTAATATCCACTCTGACTGACCCTGCCAACTTCTTTTGGATTTTCCCGGTCTGAAATGTCATAAGTTACTGCGGTCGTATTAGCCCTCTGACCATATCCATAATCATCATCATTCCATTTGCCGCCCACATAACCGTCACACACTGCGATTAATTGATTTCTCTCAATGTCCAGATACATTTCCTGGATTTCAGAAACATCTTCCACTGTTATAGTAGCCGTTTGCTTCATCCGATTATCGCGGGTATCTATAATGGCAATCTGATCACTCTTATCTTTTAACACGTAAAGGTATGTTCCATCTGTTTTAGCTGTATCCCCCTCGTCCACACCTTCCTGACGTACATTTGTCTCAGAATAAGAACCGCTTGCCATTCCGGTGTCCGCTGCTGCAGTACTGCTTTCTTCAATATTCTGTGCTGCATCTCCGCTTGCCTTACTGTCAGCCGATTCATCGACTCTTATATCATTCAATGATCTTGCCCCGCTTGAAGTGTATGCACTGTCTCTTTCCTGATCTTTCTTATATTTTTCCAAATATGCATAGACATCCTTATATTCCGCCGCACTTTCTACTTTCGTACTGTCACTGATCGTCACATCACTGCATGCTATCTTATCATCTCGAGTCGCGTCTTCCATTTTAAAATAATTCTGGTATACCATCACTCCTACGATCAGCACCAGGCATGCTGCTGCCAGCCCACTGATTCTCGCCGGAGTCCACACTTTTTTCTTCTTTCCTGCAAGCTTTGCTTCAATCTGTCTCGGTTCAAGCGCTTTCGGCACCGGAACCTGTTCTGACTTTTCCTTTATTTTCCGAATCATGTCCTGCTCATTCTTATTCATAAAATGTCCTCCCATCCAACACACACTGCATCTTCTCCAGCGCCCGGCTTCGTTTTACCCGGACAGTTCCCGGCTTCAGGCTTAGGGTCTTCCCGATTTCTGTGCTGTTATAACCGCCAAACACTGACAGCCCGACTATCATTTGCTCTTCTTCTGAAAGAATAAAAAATGCATTTCTCACATCCATCGCAAGTCCCACATCTTCTTCATGAATTCCTTCCACCTGTCCTTCCGGGAAAAAATCTTCTGTCTGCTGTATTCCTTCTTTCGCCACCTGTTTCAATCTTTTCTTACATATATTTGACAAAATTGTAAAAATCCAGCTCTTGAAAGCTTCTTCTTTTCGAAGTTTATGTATATGTTCATAAGCAGATAACACTGCCGCACTCACCGCGTCTTCTGCCTCATGCGGATCACGCATCAGACAAAGCGCATAGCGATAGAGGTCTTGATAGACCTGCTCATATAGCTTTGAAAATGCTTTTGCATCACATTTCATTCTTTTTCCTCCTCAATTTGTTTTTCTCAAGAAGTTCTCCACACTCCTCCATTGACTTATCCAATTGCCGTTCCCCAATACCCAGTGTAAAAAGTATTATTACTTCTTCTACATATAAGAGTCCCAAAATATCTCAAGTGTTACAAAAAGGCGTCACTTTTTTTCATAAGTGCCGCCTTTTATTTACATTCGTTTATTCAATTATATTACCGCCGAAAATACTGCGCAAGATAAAATTCAGCGTAATTCCCAGTGCAACGGAACATAGAACGTGGATTTTACCTATCGGATTATTTAGCCCTTATAATAATTAATCAGACAACCTTTGAGAATAATCTCTCTTTCTGCGTCTGTCATATCTCCAAGTGTAAATGTGACTTCTTTCAATGTATCTCCGACTACATAAGCTTTGATCTCTGCATCTTTGTTTTCCACTGCTTTTCTGATTTCCGGTACAAAGATATAATCGCCATTTTTGAAGCTTAATTTCTTGTCGTCTTCTTTTGTGATAAATGGAAGCATTCCCCAGTTGATCAGATTGGAGCGATATCTTTTTGTCGCATATTCATTTGCAATATTCGCCCAGCCACCGAGCACCTTCTGACAGGAAGCTGCCTGCTCTCTTGCTGAACCGTCACCTGGTTTTACTGCAAAGATCGTACTTCCGACTCCGATATTTCCTTTTCCTGCTTCCGGATATTTCTCCTGGATCTTTGCCATAACCGGTTTTAATTCTTCCAATACCTCTAACGGACATTCGCCTGCTTCGATTGCTTTCTGTGCTTTCTGTACTTCCTTTGCACGTCCCACATATGCAGGATCTTTTCTGGAAAGTGCAAACTCTGCCAGTCCAAGTGGATTGGATCTGTAAGAAGATGTTTCTCCAGATGGGATCAGCTCATCTGTTGTTGTAACCGGATCGTGAATCTCTGATACAACTTTCAATACCAGATTCTCCGGAAGTGCTGACATTGCCGGCCAGTCTTTGATATTCGGTCCGAACTTGATCTTTGTATCCGGATCAGCCACTCCATGACTGTCAAATACACGATTTGCATAAATCTTCTGGTCAAAGTGGTATTTCTGTCCCTTGTATTCTACGTCCATATCTGTTGCAGGTGTCAGGAAGCCTTTATTTGCTGCTGTTGCTGCAATTGAACGGGCATCCATAAGTGCAACGGATGCAATCTGTCCACTCTGAAGCTTGGAACCTTCACGGTTCGGGAAGTTTCTTGTAGAGTGGCGAATAGAAAATGCGTTATTTGCCGGTGTATCTCCAGCTCCAAAGCATGGTCCGCAGAATGCTGTTTTTACAATCGTTCCTGCTTCCATAAGATCCGCAACTGCACCGTTTTTCACAAGTTCCATATAGATTGGTGTACTTGCCGGATATACACTAAATGTAAATTCATCTGAGCCAATGTAATGACCTTTTATGATGTCTGCTGCTGCGCAGAT
>ERZ773239.2133-NODE-2133-length-12132-cov-8.768651_pt1 | contig 12132 bp, 10 predicted proteins | sample MGYA00580521_ERZ773239 | MGnify/ENA primary metagenome ERZ773239 (study PRJEB29015, sample SAMEA2737801) | human gut metagenome | biome: human gut; feature: human-associated habitat; material: faeces | place: China | collected 2012 ... | reverse complement strand
CTATTAATGCTAGTCCTATGACTACGCCTATAGTATATCACATTTTTTATAAAATAGAAGTTACATATTTTGAAAATTTTAGAATTAGTCATTTTTTTTTGGAATGCAATAAATTTATGAAAGTATTATAGACATAATAAGAAAAGAATAAATCAATATAAGATTTATAAATTTTTTTATTTTCCAGAATCTAAATAAGCAAATGCAAGAGCTAGTGCACAATAAAGTTTATTACATATATCTATCGTATTTAAAATATTATTAAAGTCAATTTGTGGACATGTAAAATTTAAAACAAGATTTAATACTAAAATAAATAAACTAATAAAAAATATTGAATTAATTATAAATTGTATTAATATTTTACCTTTTTGAAATATTTTAGATGTAATATAAACACTAATAATTAGTGTAATAGTACAACTTATAAATGTCATCAAGACACTATTTGGAAAAATATAAGGTAATAATTGGATAATAAAAAATGTAATTATAATAATTAAAGAGACTATAGACTCTTTATCTGCACTTTCTTTGATGAATGTAACTATATTAAAAATATCCATATTTCTATTTTCAACTTCATTTAATAATTTTTTAATACTTTTATTCTTTTTTATATTTTTATTCATATCTTTATTTATTTCTTCAAATTCTTTTTTATTGTTTTCTCTGCTTTTTTTGTATTATTTCATAATAACATTAAGAAAAAATAGCTTTAGAAAGGCTATAACTAGTAAAAAAAATAAAGGGGATAAATTAAAGATTTTTTTATTTGATAATTGAAATTTAATTAAAATTCCTGTAAATAAAATTGAAAAGATTACCAGTATAATCAAAGCACTGTTACATCAATTATTTTGTTTTTTACTTCTTCATTCAGTTTTTGAATTCGAGAACGAAATAGTTCTATATTTACATTTTGATCTATATTTTTAATAATTGAATTTTGTTAAATTTTTTTCTGTACAATAATTTTTAAAGACCAATTTGTTCTTTTTTTACTTAACTATCTATTTATATGTTATCTATAGTTTTATAGGGAGGAGAAAATATATGAAAGAATTGAAAAAAATCGCTCTTTTTAAGAATTATGTTGTTTTTTAAGATAAGCATCTGAAAATATTCCGTAGTGATACTCATAATAGGCTTCTTTTAATGATATTGGCATTGGTGTGTTTAACACCAATGCATTTTTAATAAATTCACTATCTTTCACTTCTTCGAATAACTTCTTTGCTTGTTCATCTCTTTTATACTTATATTTTATTTGTTTTCTTAAAATATTAAAATCTAAATATTCTTGTGCATATCTTGTTGAAAAACCATGTGTCCTTTGAATAATATTTTCTATTTCACTCATTAATTCATTAACAGACGCTAGACTATTTCCATCTTCTGTTAAATAATGCTTTTGTGTTGGTGAGGTTTTAATATAACTATTTTCTGCTTTCAATTCATTTGAAAATTGTTTAAAGCATGACTTTGTATCACTGATTAATTTCTTTACATTATCTAGTCTATTGATTACAGACATGTATTTTTCAAATGACTCTGATCCCAAACCAACAATATTCATCATTATGTTATCTTGACTATCTAGTGCACATGTAACACATACCTTATGATGTGATATTCCTCTATATGCTGATTGTTTTCCTCTTTTTTTTGAATATTTAGGCATATTTTCTAGTTTGGTTCCTTTAAGATTGATACTTAAATATTGAGAATCGATTTCTATTTCATCACTTAATTTTTGTTCTTGAATGATTTGTGATGCTACTTTATAAAGTTTATGTCTCATATAAAGACATGTTGTTATCGATGTATTCATAAAATAAGCTTCATTTTAGTGTTAAACCACTTATTTCGTAATCAATAAATTTGAGCCACTGATCTTTTGTAAAATGAGAACAGAAAAATAATGTTTTAGTGTTTTCACTAAAAAATCTATGACAGTCATTACAAAAATAACGTTGTTTTTCATAGGAATCTTTGCCATTTTTCTTGACAGAAGACGAACCACATATAGGACAAATTATTTTAGACTCAGATTTAACATTGATTGAACAAGAATTTTTAATACGTTCCAGAAGATTATCAATATAGTCTTGATCTTTATTTTTCAAATATTGAACAACTTGTTTTTCAGTAATCATTATAAACACCAACCTTTATTGATATTTTAATCATTATCTGAAATATATTCTTTTTGAGCATCTGATTAGCCTTCAATATATTGGTGTTTATTCAATTAGCAACATTTTTCTTAAAAAGAGCGAAGGAAAATACAAATATTAAAAGTTTTAATATTTATGAATTTTTTAGGGAAAGATAGAAAATATATTAAACAAATATAAAAAGATACATAACAATAATATTTGTTTATGATATAATTTTTTAAAAAGGAGATGATATTAATGAAAAAGAAATTGAGTTGTATTGTTTTTTTAGCTTTAGTAATGCTAGTAATATCAATTAGTCCAATTTATGCAGGAAACTGGAAAAAAGATAATAAAGGATGGTGGTATCAAGAAAATGATGGAACTTATCCTAAAGATGATTATAAATATGTAAATGAGCAATGGTATTATTTTGATCAAGAAGGTTATATGGTTATTGGTTGGTATCAAATTGATGGATACTGGCATTATTTCCAAGCTGATGGTAGTGAGCTTGGAGAAGGCTGGCATTGGATAAATGGTAATTGTTATTATATGGATGCTAACGGAGATATGTTAACTGATACATGGATTGGAGATAGCTATGTTGATGCTTCTGGAGTATGGGTAAAAGGAAAAGTGAAGGAAGTAGTTGGATGGAACAAAAGCGGAAATCGTTGGTGGTATAAATTTGAAGATGGAAGCTTTGCTAAATCTGGTTGGTTCAATATAGATGATACTAGCTATTTGTTTGATGATGCAGGTTATATGCTAACAGGATGGCAAAAATATGAAGATGATTGGTATTTACTTAGCGATTCAGGTAATCCATTAACAGGATGGCAACAAAGAAATGGCAAATGGTATTTATTAGATGATTCAGGGTGTATGTTAACAGGTTGGCAATGCCAAGAAAATAAATGGTATTTATTAGATGATTCAGGTAATCCATTAACAGGATGGCAAAATCAAGATGGAGATTGGTATTTATTGAGCAGTTCAGGTTATATGTTAACAGGATGGCAAAAACAATCAGGTAAATGGTATTATTTAGATGAAAATGATAACTATGGAGTAATGTGTATTGGCGAAGTAAATATAGACGAAAAAACATATTATTTTAATCAAGATGGTACAATGTATACAGGATGGTTGAAAGAAATTAATAAGTGGGCTGATACAAATGAAGATTGTATTGATTGGAAATATTTTAATCAAGATGGATCTATGCAAATCGGATGGCTCACTTTAAATGGGAAAAAGTATCACTTTAGTGATTCTGGATATTTAAAATGTAGTTATCCAAGCAGAGGGGATACAATTGTTATAAGAGAAATAGATGGACAAGGATATTATGGATTTGATCAAAATGGATGTATGGTATTAGGTTGGCAAGTATATCATGATAAATTTAATGATAGTGATCATTGGATGTATTTTGATCAAGACGGATTATCACATAATGGATGGTTAGAATTAAATGGTAAAAAATACTATTTGAATCCAATAACAGGTTATATGGTATCTAATGAAACAGTTAAGATAGATAACGATTATTATAAATTTAATGAAAATGGTGAATTAGTATAGTATCTATAGAACTAGCACATTTGAAGTGCTAGTTTTTGTATATCATGATAAATTATCAATATGATTGGCATATATTCAAATGTGTATGCTATACTATTTCTAACAAAGAAAGGTAGTAAGTTATGAAAGTATCATTAGTAATGGCTGTATATAATGGCGAAAAGTATTTAATTGAACAATTAGATTCTATTAGAAAACAAACGTATCCAATTGATGAATTAATATTAATAGATGATGTTTCTACTGATAATAGTTATGAGTTGATTCATCAGTATATCGATGGTTATAAACTTATTAATTGGAAACTTATAAAAAATGAAAATAATTTAGGATATCGTAAGAACTTTAAAAAAGGTTTAGAGATAGTAGATGGGGATATCATCTTTTTAAGTGATCAAGATGATTGTTGGCATTTAAATAAAATAGAGGTGATGGTTGAAAAAATGAGTCAATCCACTATTTTATCTCTAGCATCGAGTTTTAATTTTATGGATCAAGATGGAAATTGTTTCGAAGTGAATAAAATAAAAGGACGTTCAAATAATAATTTACTTTTTAAAGAAGTAACAGAAGAATTAACGGAAATCGATTTAAAGAGTTTATTAGAAATGAATTTTTCTCAAGGTTGTTGTATGGCTATCAAAAAAGAAGTTAAAGATGAATATTTAAAAGTAACACAAGGTAAATTGCCTCATGATTGGGAATTGAATATTATTTCTGCTATTCAAAATGGATGTTATTATTTAGATATTCCTTTAATTGATTATAGAATTCATAATAATAATACAATTGGAATGGATAATATTGTTGATGGGAATATTATTAATGAAAAGAAACAAAGAGTGAATGAACGTATTGAACAGACGAAAGCACAAATAGAAAATGTGAATTTTGCATTGGGATTAGAGCTAAATAGAGAACAAAAAAAATATTGTTTAAAATATAAAGATTATTTAACACAAAGAGTTTTAATGATGAAAGAAAAGAAAGCTTGTTCTTTGATTTTATACTTTTTAAAAGGAAAATATAAAGGATTTGGAAGAGTTAAAACTTTTTTAGGAGATTTAGTGAACATTATTAAATAGGTGATTGTATGGAAAAAATATTATTAATATCAAATATGTATCCATCTAAAAAATATAAACATTATGGTGTGTTTGTTCAAAATACAGCAAGTATTTTGAAAAATAATGGATATCAAGTAGATGTATCAGCTTTAAAAAAGAAAGATAGTAAGTTAGGAAAATTAGGTGGATATTTAAGTTTTTATATAAAAAGTATCTTTTTGTGTTTATTTCATCATTATGATTATCTTTATGCTCATTATATTTCACATTGTGCTCTATTGATTAAAATCATTAAGAAATTAAAACCAAGTATAAAGGTTATTGTAAATGTTCATGGAAATGACGTTGTTCCAGAAGACGCACATGATGAGAAGTTTATTCCTTTAGTTAAATCAACATTACCTCTAATAGATTTATGTATTGTACCATCAAGTTATTATCAAAAGGTCATGATGGAACAATATGGATTGAATGAAGATAAAATCAAGATTTTTCCTTCAGGAGGTATTAATTTTGATGTCTTTCAAGAAATAGAAAACGCTAAAGAAAAATTGCATTTAGATCCAAATAAAAAATGTATTGGTTACATTGGAAGATATGAAAAAAGAAAAGGATGGGAAGTTTTTTTAGAAGCAATCAGCTTATTAGAAAATGTAGAACAATATCAAATCGTGATGGTGGGTGTTGGTGAAGATGAAGAAAAAGCGAATGCACTTATTCAAGAATATCATTTAGAAAACGTGATAAAAAAATATCCAATGCAAACTCAAAAAGAATTGGCGTTATTTTATTCAGCTATTGATATCTTTTGTTTTCCAACCTATCGTAAAAGCGATAGTTTAGGATTGGTTGGATTAGAAGCTATGGCTTGTGGTTGTATAGTTATTGCATCTAATATGGCAGGACCAACAAGTTATATTAAAAATCAAGAAAATGGTTTTTTCTTTAAACCAAGAGATGGTAAAGATTTAAATCAAAAAATAGAAGATATTTTATCAATGAATGAACATCAAATAAAAGAGATTAAAGATCATGCTTATCAAACGTCCAAAGCGTATGATGTAAATGATATTTCTCAAAATCTAGTGGATATTTTTAATGGAATATAGGATGTGAAAGTATGGATGTGTCAGTTATTATTCCTATTTATAAAGGGAATGGATATATAGAATCTTTATTAAATAAAATAGAGAAAAATTATCAAGAAAGTCAAAAAGAAATAGAGGTTATTTTTGTTAATGATTATCCTGATGAAGAAATTATTGTAGGTAGTCAACATGATTTTCCAATTAGAATTATTAATAATGAAATGAATCAAGGAATTCATCAAACAAGAATCAATGGTTTAAAAAAAGCGTTAGGTAAATATATTTTATTTTTAGATCAAGATGATGAAATTAGTGATTTTTTTATTAAAAGTCAATTAGAACATATTGGAGATGCAGATTTATGTATCGCTAATGGCATTATGGAATCAGAAAATGGGAAATGTTTGATTTATAAAAATCAAAAATCACAAGATTATTTAAAGAAACAAATTGGTTTTATTAAAGTAAGAGACTTAATTGTTTCACCAGGTCATTGTTTGATTAAAAAAACAAGTATACCAGAATATTGGACAAAGCATGTCATGTCTGTTAATTCGGCAGATGATTACTTTTTATGGCTTTTGATGATTGAAAATAAATGTCAATTTAATGTGAATTATGATGTATTATATACCCATAAGTATACTGGAGAAAATGTTTCAGGAAGTCTAGATCAAGTGCATAAGTCTAACATGGAAATGGTTGATTTATTAAAAGAATATTGTCATAATATCAATGTTGATTTATTGAAAAGAACTATTACATATAAATATGATATGAAAAAACAAGGGAAATTAGTTCCATCAATAAAAAATATAGATTTATTTTTATATAATACAATCTATCAATTATTATGGAAAGGTATGTAAAATATGAAAAATGTATTTATTATAGGGAGTAAAGGAATACCTGCTAATTATGGTGGCTTTGAAACCTTTGTCGAATATTTAACAAAGTATAAGGTCAGTAATGATATTAAGTATCATGTAGCTTGTTTGTCTGATCATGAAGAAGAATTTGAACATAATCAAGCAAGATGTTTTAAAGTACAAGTGCCTGATATTGGACCAGCAAAAGCAGTTTATTATGATATTGCAGCTTTAAAAGCAGTTTATCAATATGTTGTTGATCATAATATTGAAGAGGGGATTGTTTATATTTTAGCTTGTCGTATAGGTCCGTTTTTAAAGAAATATGTCAAAATGTTTCATGCTAAAAATATTCAAGTTTTTGTTAATCCTGACGGTCATGAATTTAAAAGAGCTAAATGGAATTGGTTTATTAGACAATATTGGAAATTATCTGAAAGATTGATGATTAAAAATGCGGATTATATCGTTTGTGATTCACAAAATATTGAAAAGTATATTCAAGAAGATTACAAAAAGTATCAACCCCAAACAACATTTATCGCTTATGGAGCAGATGTTGTTGATAACAGTGATGAAGAAAAATTTGAAGTATGGGCTAAGGAACATGAGGTTTCAAAAAATGAATATTATTTAATTGTTGGACGTTTTGTTCCTGAAAATAATTATGAAACAATGATTAGAGAATTCATGAGTTCGAATACAAAAAAAGATTTAGTGATTGTTACTGGATATCAAGAAAGTAAGTTGTATCATATTTTAAATAACAAGTATCATTTTGAAAATGATCAAAGAGTTAAATTTGTAGGTACAATTTATGACGATGCTTTATTAAAAAGTGTAAGAAAGAATGCTTTTGCTTATTTACATGGTCATGAAGTAGGAGGAACTAATCCTTCCTTGTTAGAAGCCTTAGGTTCTACCTCTTTAAATCTTTTATTAAATGTTGGCTTTAATCAAGAAGTAGGTTTAGATTCATGTATTTATTGGGGTAAAGAAAAGAATAATTTAAAACATCTTATAGAACATGTTGAAACATTTGATCAAGATTATATTGATACTTTAGGAAAAGCAGCTAAAGAAAGAATTAAAAATGCTTATAGTTGGACAAAGATTGTTTCAGACTATGAAAGCTTGTTCTTAAGAAAAAAAGATTTGTAGATAATTGTAATTTGTTATATAGTATAAAAGAAGAAGAGAAAAATATCGTGGAGGAACAACTATGTTTAAAAAAATAGTCGCTCTATTAATGACATGTGTCTTATCAATGTCATTAGTAGGATGTAGTACTAGTGATTCTAGTGATAAAACAACAACTAAGAAACCTGCTACATCAAACAGCATTAAAATTAAAGATGTTAATGATTTCCAAGAAGCTGATGGATTAATCAAATATTTTACAATTGATGATAAAAAAATAGCAATTCCTGAAACAGTAGGAGAATATGCAAATTATTTATCACAAGTTGGAACAGTTACTTTAAATGATACAGGTGATAAAGTAGAAGATGTGGAATTAGATGCTAATGGGATTTCATCGATGGCAGCATATCTAAATGTAGAATTAGATAGTGGTGATGTTGCACATTTCTATTTAAGATATGAAAATCCAACTAAAAAAGCTATTAGTGTAGCAGAAGCATCTGTAACGTTTATTGAAGTAAAATATGATGAATACGCTGAAGAAGAATACGATAAAGCAGCTAAAGATGTTGTTGTAGAAACAAGCGAAGGATCGTTAGCTTTAAATAATAAAGTAAAATATGCACAAGTTAAAAAGGTTTTAGGTGAACCAAACCAAGAAACGGATGGTAGATTCCATTATTCAAATGATGCAGGATATAAATACATGTTTGATTGCTGTAACGAAAATAGAAATGGAATTTTTAGGGGATTTAGTATTGAATATCCAAGTAAATAATAAAAATATCTGCTTTTTATAAGCAGCTATTTTTATATAACAATAACTTATTTAAAAAAGGAACATTAATAATGGCGCAATTAAAACAAATGATAAATAAGAATAAATTTTATATTATAGGAACATTGATTCTCTTTCTATTTTTATTTTATTGTTCAACAAAATTATGTATGAATGTAGCACCAGATGAATATATGAGATATGATATCCCCTTATTTATTTACAATCATTCATATTTACCTAAAGGTGATGAAAAAGAAATATTAAATGCAATATGGGGATTTTCTTATGGATTTACACCTTATCTTCCTTCAATAATTAGTTTTTTCTTTATGAAAATAGCTTCTATCTTTACAACTGCTCCAGTACATTTATTGATTGCGGCAAGACTAACAAGTGTTCTTGCGGGGGCACTTACGTTTTTTGTATGTTGTAAAATTGGTGAAGAAATATTTAATCATAAGATGACAATATATCTTTTTGCTATTTTTGTTTCACTATTACCACAATTCATGTACTTATCTCTTTATTTAAATAATGATTCGTTTTCAATATTTACAACAGCACTTATTGTTTATGGTTGGATTAAGGGAATAAAAACAAATTGGAATTGTAAATGGTGTATTTTTTTAGGTGTTGCTATAGGACTATGTGCATTAACCTATTATAATGCATATGGATTTATATTATGTAGTATTATTGTATATTGTATGAGTAGTTATAAATTACATTTTACATTTAATGAGTTTTTAAAAAAAGGATTTCTAATAGCAATTGCTGCCTTAGTTGTTGGTGGATGGTTTTTTATTAGAAATGCAATGATTCATAATGGAGATTTTTTAGGAATGAATTCTATGTACGATTGTGGTGAAAAATATGCAATGCCAGGTTATCAATTATCACAAAGAGATACTTATCAAAATCAAGAAATTAGTGTGTTTTCTATGATTTTTGATACAAATTGGATAATAACAACTATAAAAAGTTTTATTTGTACCACAGGATATATGCAATATATGATTAGTGGAAAACATTTTTATTTATATTTAATAATAATTTTGTTTGGTATGATTATGATGCTTATTGCTTTAAAAAGAAAATATCAATTCAAATTTAAATTTGAAAATTATTTTATAATATGTTTAATTTTATGTGTTTTGATTCCAATTATTTTATCAATAAAATATTCTTATTCTATAGATTATCAACCTCAAGGAAGGTATATTATGTCTATTTTAATTCCAATTGCTTTATTTATGAGTATTGGTTATGAATATTTTAGTGAATTTATTGAAAATAAAATACAAATAAAATCAAGATATATAGAGTTATCAATGATAGGGATCTATATTTTATTATTCGTTATTTGTTATTCAAATTATATAGCTGTTTGTTTCGGAAGTACAATAATTTAAATTGAAGGTGATTATGTGTTTGATTCAAAATTAAAGAAATTAGGTAAAAATGTTGTATTAGGATTTTTTGCTGCTATAACATCATTACTTACATTGTTATGTTTATTTAATAATGCGTATTTAAGTTGGGATGAACATACGACAATTGTTGCTGATAAACCATTTTATTTATTATTATGGTTTGTTATAGTATTGTTTTTTGTTTATTTTGTTAGAAAACATTATAGAACACAGGATACTTATTATTTTAATAAAATATTTATTATATTAAGCTTGATATTATTGATTGTTGGTATTTTTATGATTTTCAAATTTGATTTTGTTCCTGTGGCAGATCAAGCAAGTATTTTGGAAGCAGCAGCTGGATTAAAGAATGGCAATTATAGTTATTTTACACCAATGGGATATGTAGGAAAGTGTTCTAATCAAGCGGGAATTGTTGTTATTCTTTATTATTTATCATTTATTTTTGGAGAAAATAATTATCAAGCATTTCAAGTGCTTAATATTATAGGGTTATTAGTTAGTTATTATTGTTTATGCAAAATATCACAAATTAGTTTTCATAATGATGAGCTAAAAAACTGGACACTTATTTTATTATTTATATTTTTCCCTTTAACATTTTATGTTGCATTTGTATATGGAAATATCTTTGGACATACTTTTTCATTACTTGCAATATTAGCGGGATACCAATATTTTGAAACAAGTAAAATAAAATATATAGTTTTATCGATTGTTTCAATTATTTTTGCAATGATGTTTAAATCTAATTATATGATTGTTTTTGTTGCAATGGTTATCTTTATTTTATTTGATATTATTTTAAATAAAAAATATACATCTATTATTTTATTGATTTTATTTGTACCTGCCTATTTTGCATCTTCAATGATTCCTAATACAATTATCAAAAATATTACAGGCATTGAACTTGGTAAAGGTATACCAATGATTGCATATGTAGAAATGGGATTACAAGATAGTGATGTGGCTCCGGGATGGTTTAATAATTATAATTGGAGTGTCTATGAAAATAATAATGGTAATTATGAAGCAACAAATACACAGGTAAAAAGTGATTTAGGTAATACGTTATCTTATTATATAACACACCCTGGAGAATTTATTAACTTTTTATATCGAAAGACAGTTTCACAATGGTGTAATCCTGACTTTCAAGGAACTTGGGTAACGAGGCATAGTAGTTTTTATATTCAAAGTGAGTTATGGTATCAAATATATAATGTCTATGAAACAGTTATTTTATTAGGAACATTAGCTTATATTTACTTTACTGGAAGACATATGAAATTACACAGATTATTGTTACCAACTATTTTTATTGGTGGATTTTTATTTCATTTATTTTGGGAAGCAAAATCACAATATACTATTACATATTTTGTTTTATTAATTCCTTATTGTGCAAAAGGTTTAATGGATATGACAAATGAAATGATTGATTCATTCCGCAATATAAGAATTGTTAGAAGTATACCTAAGAAAATTGGTATGATTATTAAAATGGATACTGTTAGATTTATAGTATTTATTACAGCTCTTGCTTCCATTATAAAGATAATCGCTTAAAGAAATCATTATGTATCTTATCTTTGGAACATTAACAACAGCTGTAAATATTGTTGTCTATTATTTATTTTCAAATATTATATATATATGAGCTATTTATTTTCGAATGCTGTAGCATGGTTTTTATCGGTATTATTTGCCTATATTACAAATAGAAAATATGTGTTTAATAGTAGTAGTGCATAAATATTTAAAGAAGCTTTATCATTCTTTAGTTCAAGATTAGCTACAGGGTTATTAGATATGTTTTTTATGTGCTTCTTTGTTAACTTTAATTTATTAAACGATGTTTTATTTAAGATAGTCGTGAATGTTATAGTTGTTATTTTGGATTATATTTTAAGTAAATTAATCGTATTTAAAAATAAAGGCTTTATGAAATAACATGATATTTTTGAAATAGAGCTAATGAGAAACCATGAGG
>ERZ773239.2126-NODE-2126-length-12195-cov-10.913180_pt1 | contig 12195 bp, 7 predicted proteins | sample MGYA00580521_ERZ773239 | MGnify/ENA primary metagenome ERZ773239 (study PRJEB29015, sample SAMEA2737801) | human gut metagenome | biome: human gut; feature: human-associated habitat; material: faeces | place: China | collected 2012 ... | reverse complement strand
TTGTTTCTTAGAAATACCTTTTTTTAAATTGTCCTTGACAAAGGGTACACTTTATTTAAACTAGGTGTTTTTTATATCTTACTCTATTTTTTTAATCTTTTATTAAAATAATGATAATTGATTCTCATCACTCATGTTATCTAGCGAACCATGATTAGTAAGTGTTTCTATAACCGTTTTTGAAATTTTAGTTCTCTTTCTAAGTTCTTCTTTAGATATAAACTCTCCATTTTCTCTTTCTTTTTGAATATTTATGGCAGCATTTTCTCCAACCCCTTGAAGAGCTATCATAGGAGGAAGCAACAACTTTTCTCCTGCAACCTTAAATTTACTTGCATCTGATTTATATATGTCAACTGGAAGTATTTTTATACCTCTTGCATACATTTCAAGTGCAACTTCAAGAACCGTTAGCATATTCTTTTCTTTGGCTGTTGCATCATTTCCTAAACTCTCTATCTCTTGTATTCTAGCCTTAATAGCTGGAAGACCTTTAACTATTAAGTCTGCATCAAAATCTTCTGCCTTTGTTGTAAAGTATGTTGCATAGAAAGCTTCTGGATAATGTACTTTGCAATAAGCAAGTCTAAATGACATCATGACATAAGCTACTGCATGAGCTTTAGGGAACATGTACTTTATCTTTTGACATGAACCTATATACCACTCTGGAACATTATTTTCGTGCATTTCTTCTATGTGTTCAGGTTTTAAACCTTTCCCTTTTCTTACATTTTCCATGATTGTAAAGGCATTTTTAGGCTTTAAACCTTTAAATATAAGGTAGTTCATTATATCATCACGAGTTGATATAACTTCATCTATACTAACTATATCATCTCTAACTAAATCTTGAGCATTATTTAGCCAAACATCAGTACCATGAGAAAGTCCCGATATACGAACTAGTGCATCAAAAGTTGTTGGCTTTGTGTCAAGCAACATTTGTCTAACAAACTTTGTCCCAAATTCTGGTATTGCAAGAGATCCTATAGGACAATTTATTTCTTCAGGTGTTACACCTAGTGCCTCTGTTGATGTAAATAAAGACATTGTTTCTGGGTCATCTAGTGGAATCTCTGTTGCAACTATTCCAGTTATATCTTCTAACATTCTTATCATGGTCGGCGCATCGTGTCCAAGTATATCAAGTTTTAATATACGCCCACTTATAGAGTGATAGTCAAAGTGTGTTGTTATAACTCCACAACTTGTATCATTTGCAGGATATTGTATTGGTGTAAAATCATAAACATCTTTATAATGAGGAATAACCATTACTCCACCTGGATGCTGTCCTGATGTTCTCTTTACTCCGGTACATCCATTAGATAGTCTTAAAACTTCAGCATTTGGAACGTGTATGTTATTTTCTTCTACATACTTTTTAGCATATCCAAAAGCTGTTTTTTCTGCTACTGTACCTATTGTACCCGCTCTATAAACATAACCTTCTCCAAATAATTCTTCTGTATATTTGTGTATTACAGGTTGATAATCTCCAGAGAAATTAAGGTCTATATCTGGTTCTTTATCACCTTCAAAACCAAGGAAAGTCTCAAATGGTATATCATGTCCTTCTTTTCTAAGTGGTTTTCCACATTTAGGACAATCTTTATTTGGTAAGTCTACTCCTGAACCATATTCTCCTATTTCAAAAAAATGTGAATACTTACATTCTGGGTCATCACATATATAATGTGCCGGTAATGGATTAACTTCTGTTATATCACTCATTGTAGCTGCAAATGATGAACCTACAGATCCTCTTGATCCAACTAAGTATCCATCACTTAATGATTTTGTAACCAGTTTTTGAGCTATTATATACATAACAGCATATCCATTACCTATGATAGAATTTAACTCTCTATCAAGTCTAGCCTTAACAACTTCAGGAACAGGATCTCCATATATACGCTTTGCTTTTTCATAACACATTTCTCTTAGCTCAACATCTGAACCTTCTATTACTGGAGGATAAGTATCATCTGGTATTGGTTTTATAACTTCAACCATATCAGCTATTTTATTACTATTTGTTACAACAACTTCATATGCAAGTTCTTCACCTAAGTATTTAAACTCTTCTAGCATTTCATCTGTTGTTCTAAAATGAAGATAAGTTTCTTCTTCATCAACTTTAAATCCTTGAGAGTATTTTAGAATTTTTCTTAACACGGCTTCATGTTTTTCTAAAAAATGAACATCTCCTGTTGCTACAGGTATTTTTCCAAACTTAATTGCAGTTTCAATAAGTTTTCTATTTAAGTCCCTTAATTCTTCTTCATCTTGAACTTCGCCTTTATCAATCATAAATCTATTGTTATCAATTGGCATTACTTCTATATAATCATATAAATCTATTATTTTAGACATTTCTTCATCACTTACATTTTTCTTAACAGCCTTAAATACTTGTCCTGCTTCACATGCTGAACCAATTATAATACCTTCTTTATATTTTTCTAGAACACTTTTTAATATTCTAGGTGCCCTATAAAAATGATTAACATGAGCATCTGATACTATTTTATATAAATTTTTAAGACCTGTATAATTTTTAGCTATTAAAGTTATATGGCTAGTTCCAAGTTTTGTGTAATCAACCTTACCTAAAACTTCATTTACTTGTTGTAGTGTTTTAGCTCCCTTATTATCTAACATTTCTAAGAACTTTATAAATATAAGTGCTGTAGCTTGTGCATCATCAACAGCTCTGTGGTGGTTTAAAAGAGGTACACCTAATGCTTTTGCTACTACATTTAATCTATGCCTTTTTAATTCTGGAAGTAACACTCTAGCCAATGTTAGTGTATCTATACTTCTATTTTTAAACTCTATGTTTTGTTGTCTACACTTTTCAGATATAAAACTCATATCAAATTCTGCATTATGAGCAACTAGTACACTATCTCCAATAAATTCTATAAACTTAGGTAAAACCTCATCTATAGTAGGTTTATCTTTAACCATATCATTAGTTATACCAGTTAACTCTTGTATTTTGTATGATATATCCTTTTGTGGATTTATTAACTCACTAAACTTATCTACAACTTTAAAATTTTCAATTTTTACAGCACCTATTTCAGTTATTTTATCATTTGTATTTGAAAAACCAGTTGTCTCTATATCAAATACTACAAATGTTTGTGAAAGTTCTTTGTCATTAGCATCTTGTATTATATCTTCTGAATCTTCAACTAAATATCCCTCTACACCATAAAGTATTTTTATATCTTTACCTTTAGCAGCACCCATTGCCTCTGGAAATGCTTGAACCACACCATGATCAGTTATTGCAATTGCCTTATGTCCCCATTTAGCAGCTTGTTGTATTAATTTTTTTGTTGAAGTTACGGCATCCATAGATGACATTTGAGTATGCGCATGAAGTTCTACTCTTTTTACTTCACTTTTATCTATCCTCTCTGGTTTTTCTTCTATTCTTATACCACTTATAGTCATTGTAAGTTCTCTTTGGTAGATATCATACATTGTATCTCCCTTTATTTTCACATAAGCTCCTTTAGATATCTTACCCAGTACGCTATCTTTATTAGTATCATTTAAAAATAATTTGCAACTTATAGAACTTGTAAAGTCAGTTATAGCTACTATTAAAAGTATCTTACCATTTCTAAGCTCTTTAGTGTCTATATCAAATATTTCACCTACTATACTTACAGTTCCAGAGCTATTATTTAAATCACATATTTTTTCAACCATGGCATTTACATTTTCACCATATATTAATTTTTCATCATATTCTGGTTTTATAACATAAGCAGCTTCTTCATCATCTGATTTTTCTTCCTTAGCATTGATTTCTAATTCCCTAATTTTTTCTTCTACCACTCTTTCACTTTTTCTAATTATACGTTTAACATCAATTTCTTCATCTATTGCTTTTTCCATAGTTATATTAAGGTCTATTCCAAGTTCTTCATTTAACCTAGACTTAAGTACATAAGCTATATTTAGCTTCATTAATCTATCATAAAAAAGTCCTTTTGGAAGCTTTATCTTTAAATTATCTTCTATACATAAATACTCTATTTGTTTATACCATCCTGCAATAGATGGACATAGTGCCTTAAATATATAAACAATATTCATCCAATACATTTTTATTATGTCTTTATTTTCTTTTCTATCAAGTCCAATATACGAAATCTTAATTTTTATATCTTTAAAATACGAAAGCTTTAATTTTAACTCTTCTTTTAAGGTATCTAAAATGTCATATGATATTATAGATTTTGAAGTTAAATGAAAGTATACTATTTTATCTTCTCTAAAATAAACTACTTTAGATACATATACATCCTTTAATTGTTTATTTAATATATTATTATTTATTTCTAGTCTATCTAAATAATCTTTTACACTCTCCAAAGTATCACTTCCTTTTACTATTCTTAAAGTAAATATTATATCACAGGTTAATTACTGTTATTAAATTTTTTATTTATTAAGAAATTATAAAATATGTATTGTATGGATAATTATAACTCAATAATCACAATTTAATTTCCTAATATATTTTAATTAATATATATCACATGTACTATAAATAACTTAATTTTTTAATTGGATTAGCTACAAATTCTAAATATTTTAATATTATATTATAAAGACAAAAATGTGAGGCGGTGTTAATATGTCCTGTGTCCCAGAAGTAGATTTTAATAAAATAATATATTGTTATCATGACCTAGGTGAAAAAAAATTACTAAAAAAATCTTTATCCGGACTTAATATAAATAAAAAAGTTTTTCTATTTTACGCAAGAAATAGCCATGTACCTATATGTGCCCTACCTAAATTTAGACTTGTTTTATCTTCTAGAAGTGGATTTTTATCATTCTGTTGTAACTTTTTTCACTTTATGAGTTGTTATAGGTATCCTATACCCGTTTCTAAAGCAAATATAGCATCAATTGCTAAATTCGTTTTATCTCATGAAGTAGGTCATATTCTGGATCCAGATGTTTATGCATCAAAAGAAGAGTATGCAAATATATTAACTAACATTGTTGAAAAGCTAATTGAGTATGATATAGATATTGAAAAAGCTGACTTTTATAAAAAAAATCTTCCTTCTGACTTAGAGGAATGTGTAGTATTATTAAAAAAAAATCTAATATATAGAGAATCTAAGGCTTGGGATATAGCAAAAAACATTGTTATATTTAATAATGACGAAGACAGATACTTATTTGAGCGCATTAGAGAATACGCACTTGCCACTTATAATTTCGGAAATTTAAAAAATATTATAAAAGAACATAACATAGAAAATATACTAAAGTATAGAAAGTACTTTATAAATTAATATTTTTTAATATATAAAAAGCTAGTTAATAAAGTTATTAATCTTTATTAACTAGCTCCTTTTGTGTAAAACTTATTTAAAGTTATTATAATATATTCAATGTAAATTATTTAAAATAAATAACAATTACTTATAATCAGGTACTTCGAATTCTAAATTACTTGCAGTATCATACATACTTATTATGTTGTTCATTATACCTGATATTCCATTTGCCCAGTTTACATCTGTTGCATATTGATGCCAAATGTAATCATAGTTAAACTTCATTTTATATATAGTATTTTGGTTGTACTTTGAACTTTTTATATAGTTAGCACTTATCCATTTAGCTGACCCCTCTATAGTTTTTTCAATACTAGTCCATCCATTAGAATATGATGCTTCTGCACCTGAAACATTTGCACTCTTATCTATTGCACCGATTCCAAAGAAATTATATACAGTAACTGGTTTATCTAGAGGTTTACCCTTATAGCTCGTTATGGTTTGTCCTTGAGCAAGTACTGATTTTCCATATCCTGTTTCCCACATAGCATGAGAAACTAAGTATACTAAATCTATATCATATTTTTGAGCTGCATTTATAAATGCTTTACCTTGATTATAAAATACTGTATTTTTACCATTTACTTTTGGTAATGAATTTAAATACGAGTTTAATTCACTCTCCGTTATTCCACCTTTATATGTATCAAGTCTTAAAAATTGCATCATACCTTTATCACTATTTGTAAAGTTTTTTGGATTTAGGTAGTATTCTAAATCAGCTTTACTAGCAGTTACAAAGGCTCTACTCTGTGGCATAGAAGTAGTCAATTCTTCACTCATTCTTGATATACTTGATGATATAACATTACCACCCTCTAATGCTTTTTTATACTGAGCATCTACATGATTTTGAAGTGTATAATTTAGCGCTTTGTAGTATATAGTTGCTCCACTTACATTTTCCGTACTCTCTCCACCTACTACAGGTGGTACTTGCTCATTACTACTTATTTTGTCTAAATACCTTGTTGCAACATATGCAGTTGTATTTTTGTAATTTATTTTTGACCATCCATCACTTTCTGATATTACTTCTACGCTCGTTCCTTTATCTATCTTTCCTATTGATTCATAACTTGTTGATGGTCCTTTTCTTACATTTAATCCATCTGTATTTACTACTTTTATTTCCTTGTATTGTTGTGTTGTATCTTCTGGTTTTGTACTCTTTTTATCTAGATACCTTGTTGCCACATACGCTGTTGTGTTTTTATAATTTATTTTTGACCATCCATCACTTTCTGATATTACTTCTACACTCGTTCCTTTATCTATTTTTCCTATTGATTCATAACTTGTTGATGGTCCTTTTCTTACATTTAATCCATCTGTATTTACTACTTTTATTTCCTTGTATTGTTGTGTTGTATCTTCTGGTTTTGTATCTGGTGTGCTTGTTGATACTGCCTTTAGATATCCACTCGATACATATGCAGTTTTATTATTATAGTTAATTTTTGACCATCCAGCACTTTCTGATATTACTTCTACTCTAGTCCCTTTGTTTAACTTTCCTATGGTTGCATAACTTGTTGATGGACCCGTTCTTACATTTAATCCATCTGTATTTACTTCCTTTATTGTATAATTTGTAGTAGCTTTATCTATATATTGACTTGCAACATAACCTAATCTTGAATCATGCTTTACTTTTGACCATCCGTTACTTTCTGATATTACCTCTACTTTTTCGCCTTTATTTAAAACCTTTATTATACTATAACTTGTCCCTGCACCATTTCTAAAGTTTAGTCCATCCGTGTTTACTATAGCTATATTTGATTGTGTATTATTATTAGTACTATTATTTGTATTGCTATTTGATGCTGATATATATGAAGATGACACCCATCCTTGCTTACCTGATGAAGTCTCTATTTTATACCATCCATTAGATGATTGTAATATATTAACTTTATCATTTTTCTTTACAGTTGTTACTACTGTATAACTTGTACTAGGTCCACTTCTTACATTTAAAGAAGATGCTGTCACTGTACCTATATTCGATGCATATGCATTATTAGCTGTCATAGGTATCATTGCCAATGTTGCTAATGCTATTTTACCTTTCATACCTATATCTCCTTTCCAAATTATTACATATATTTTTTATTATATGATATACCTTTTAACTAGTAAAGTTAGTTATCTCAAAGTTTTATTTAATAATATACGTCATTTATTCTAATTTCTTTAGTTGCTAAATTAATTTATATCCAATAATTAAAATAAATAGTTATACAAAAAATTGTAAATCTAGGAATGAATCTATGTAGAATTGTTTTAGGTTCAAAAATTGAAATATATAGTATAAAAAATTCAATACGTCATATTTAAATACTGATGAAAAACTATTTATATTAAAACGATGTTAATTTCTATTTTGAGATAGTTGTTGTTACAATAAAAAGCTAGGAAACAATCCTAGCTTTTTCACTATCTTTTTGTAGCTACTCATTAAATAGCTTATTTTTCATTTTTTACTACAGGTAGTAGTTTTAGTAAGATATATATACATATATAATTAGTGTAGTTTGGTTCTCAACTTTCTTTCTAGCTGTATTTTACAGTTTAGTTGCCTATTTGAGATACTACAAAAAGATAGATAATGAGTATATACTCTTTTATTTATAAATAAATTTATTTATAATATATACTATTCTCATTTATAATATTTGTTACAATATATTATTCAAATCTTATCTTTTACTACTTTCAATATTCCTGCTCTATCATTTCTATATACTTTAACCTTCTCTACTATATACACTAATGCATAATTTTTATATAATTATTTAGTGTATTTAGTTTAATTAACCTTTTTATAAATATTTCATATATATAAAATAGAAAATATAAATGAAGAGGTTAAAGATATGGACTATTTATTTGGATATAAGATTTCAGATTCAAAATATCCTCAGATGAAAATCATCGAAACTCCCAAGTTTATACTTAGACCTGCTACGCTTAAGGATGCCCCTGATTTTTTTGAGTACTTTAGCCAAGAAAAAGTACTTAGATATTTACCATTTAGCACTCACAAAAACATTCTTCAAACTAAAATTTTTATAAAATCTTTTTTTATTAATAATTATAAAAAAGGAAATATAGGTAACTATGCTATCTACTATAAGCACGATAATAAAGTTATAGGAAATATAGGTTTAAATAATACTGATCCAAATTCAAAAAGTTCCGAAATAGGTATTTGTATTAACCCTAAGTATTGGGGGCATAATTTCGCTACTGAATTAACTATGATTACGCTTATAACTGGTTTTGAGCTTTTAAATTTAGATAAGCTTATTGCTTTAACTTATACAAAAAATAAGTATACACCTAAATCTCTTGAAAATTTAGGATTTAAATATATTAATACTTTTAAGATTAAACCTTCTGGAGATACATGTCATAGGTTTGAATTAACAAAAGATGAATATTTAAAATTAAAAGAATATTATTTACCTAATTTAATAGAAAGCTTTTATATATAAAAGGTGCAGCAAGAGCTACACCTTTTATACTACCCTATTACTTTTTTATCATATAGTCCTTCTAAACTAGCATTTCTAACTCTTTCTAACGCAACATTACTATCTGTACTATAAAAACCTAATTCCTTCATTCTATCAAAGTAAATACTTCCTGCAAAAGTAAATCTTAATTTTTCACCATCTGGTTTACTCATTTCATTATTAGAATATGCAATAAAATCACCTATTAATAGATTCGTTGGTAGTTGAATTAAATATCTATCTGCACAATATCTAGCAGCATTATGCCCTGCCAAGCTACCTGTACATATTGCCTCTGTATGGCCTACATAAAATCCTGCTTTTTCTCCACCGACAAATAAATTAGCCATTCCCTTAGCTCTCATATAATTATCTCTTTTTGCAACAGACATATATCTAATAGAGTTTCCCTTACCTCCAGAGTAAGGATCTACTATAAGCGCATTTTCAAATCCTGGTACCATTCGTAAAACTTCTAAATTATAAAAAGGTTCCATAAGTTTCGCATGACCTGTATCAATTAACACTATATTATGTGCAAAAGCTGGTAACGCGTATTGTTGACATACCTTTATATCTAATATTCCCTCATTTACAAGTTCTTTAGGCAATGGAACTACTGCACATCCTTTTTCATCTAAATCCTTTTGTATTTCTTCACTTAAAGATTCTTTTAAAAGTTTCATAGAACCACTAAATGCACCATAATCTCCACTTTTTCTCTTACCTACCATATCCTCTAATCCACATTTGCTAGTTATACTTACTCTACCTCCAAAAGATGGACATCTTAGTACACACATTGCACATCCATTACCATAAGCTGTGCAGTTTCCCATAGGTCCTGTTGAACCAGTAGTTTCAACAAATGCATCTCCATATATAACTTCGCCATCTTCTAGTATAACTGCAACTAATTTATCATCATTAAGTTTAACATCTACAACTCTACTAAAAAATCTAATATCTATACTCATCTCTCTAACTTTATCTCTTACAGGTTTCTCTATCTTAGTTACATTATAAATAGTTGCATGGCTATGTCCTGGAAAATCTATATTACTATGAGTTGCATATTTATCAGTTATCTCAAATAACTCCCTTGCTCCAAGTGCTATTGCCTCTTCTGTAGCACTATATCTACCATTATTTCTCATTATTCCACCAACGTTGCCAAGCCCTAGAAGCAAGTCTGTTTTTTCTAATATTAAAACATCTGCACCTGCTTTTTTAGCAGCTATTGCAGCTGCACATCCTGCCCATCCGCCTCCAATAACAACTACTTTTGCCATAATACTTCCCCCTAAAACTTAATTAAATACTTTTTAAATATTCTCTACTATTAACTTGTGTTTTACATGTTTTAACCTTAACTCCATTCAAGTCTATGCTACAAGCACCACATATTCCCTCTCCACAACAAATTAAATTATTGTTAGAAACCGCTAGCTTTATATTTTCATCTACAGAATCAACTATATCCATAACTGATTTATTAAAATGATTACTTCCTCCACTATATACTAATTTTATATAGTTAGATTTAATATAGTCACTTATAAATTCCTTATCCTGTGCTATATCAATATGATATATATTAGCTCCTAAATCATATATTTTTTGAACAACATTATCTAAAATTACTCCATTATGATTTATAAATACATCTACTTTATTTCCATTTTCTATTAATCTTCGTATTACATTTATTGAATTTACTTGTGATAAGCCATTTAATATGATTAAACAATTTGATTTTGATGTGCTTTTTATATCTTTTATACCAAATAATCCATTAAAATAGGGTCCCTTAATATAAACTTGATTAAAATTTATTATACCTTTTGTTTTTATTCCTATAGGTCTTACAATTACTTCTAATATATTTTTATCTAAGTCAACATCCATTACAGAAATAGGAGCACTAAATATATCACTTTCTTTATCTTTTCTTTTAATTAAAACATATGCTCCTGGACTTCGTAAATCTTTTGATAATTCTTTTGGTATTTTTATTCTAATCAAATAAGTATTGTCTTCAACAACCTTCATAGATTCTATGTCACACAAATATTCACTTCTCTGTACTACTGGAGAATTTTTATTGTGCTTAACCTCGTTGTAAATACACACACCTTGCCACATACAATCACATGTTTTATTTTTATTTAACATATTACATCTTATACAATCATTAGAGTATGCAAGATGACATGGACAATATTTACTTCCAGAATCTGCACATGATAAAGTTTTCATTTTTCTCACTTCCTTAAAACGAGATTTTCAATTGTCTTAATATCTATACTATATAATTTATTATTTATACCATTTTTTTGTTACAAAAGTATTTTTTAATACTTCTATTTTATAAACTTCAAAAATATAATTTATTAATAACAAGTTGTTTTAATGTAATATTTATTATTTAAATTAAAACTGTCTTATTGTCCCATTTAATATATCTTATATAAAAGTATTAAGTATTACTTCAAGATAAGAATTTAATTAGTTAAAATAGTTAAATTAAAATTTATATAAAGGAGATTTATATGGAAAATACTTTTCTTTTTTCAAATGATCATTTAATTATATTATTAATTTTTTCCGTATTTTTGTACTTATGCCCTAAACTAACAAAGCATCTATTGCCATACAGCTATATAGTTGAAAAAGTAATTTGTATTTTAATTATATTAGAAATTACTTTCGAGCAGTTTTCTTATATCTCAATGGGTAGTTATGATGTATACACTTGTTTACCTATTAGAATATATAGATTTGCATCTTATATTTGTATAGCTATATTATTTTTTAAAAATTATCAATTATTTAATATATTTTTCTCTTGGAGTTTAGTATGCTCTATAGGAGGTATGATCTTCTTCCCAAACTTAGGATATAGATATCCAAATATATTATATTACTTATTCTTCTTTTCAAATTGTATATTAGTCTATACTACAGTTTATCTAACTGAGGTTAGAAAGTTTACTATAAATAAATATGCATTAAGGGATAATTTCAATTTCTGCATACTTTATTTCTCTTTCATTTATTTTTTAAATACTTTTACAAATGCAAATTACCCTTACAGCTTTTCAAGCTATAGTTTACTAAGTGCAATTTTATTTACTTTAATTACAACTATAATCTATATACCAATCTTATTTTTTAATAGAGAACTTACCTTTAATTTTAGAAGTAAGAAAAAATAATTTTATTTATACCTGAATTGTATAATTAAATCAGACAAATATATAAACAAAAAAAGACACTTAT
>ERZ773239.2123-NODE-2123-length-12201-cov-3.963445_pt1 | contig 12201 bp, 8 predicted proteins | sample MGYA00580521_ERZ773239 | MGnify/ENA primary metagenome ERZ773239 (study PRJEB29015, sample SAMEA2737801) | human gut metagenome | biome: human gut; feature: human-associated habitat; material: faeces | place: China | collected 2012 ... | reverse complement strand
CCGGAGGATGTGATCGTGGTGATCGGAAAAATTGAAAATATTAACCGGCTGGAACAGGAAATGTGAGGAAAGACAGGGAATCCCGGGTTGACAAACCCGGGAAATCTTTTTATCATGGATAGATAATGGAGTTTATACTTGCATGAAAAACGGCTGCCGACGAGAAGGCGCGGCGGCTAAGGAAAAGGAGATTGCAAACAATGGCAAAAGACAAGAAGTTAGTAGAAGGCATCACTTCCATGGACGTGGATTTCGCCCAGTGGTACACCGATGTCGTGAAGAAAGCAGAGCTGTGTGATTATACCAGCGTAAAGGGATGCATGGTGATCAAACCGGCTGGCTATGCGATCTGGGAGAATATTCAGAAAGAGCTTGACCGCAGATTCAAGGAGACAGGGGTAGAGAATGTATATCTGCCGATGCTGATTCCGGAGAGTCTGCTTCAGAAAGAGAAAGACCATGTAGAAGGATTTGCTCCGGAAGTAGCATGGGTTACCCATGGCGGACTGGAACCGCTGCAGGAGCGTATGTGTGTACGTCCGACTTCCGAGACTCTGTTCTGCGATTTTTATGCACATGACGTACATTCTTACCGCGATCTGCCGAGAAACTACAACCAGTGGGCTTCGGTTGTACGTTGGGAAAAGACCACCCGTCCGTTCCTGCGTTCCAGAGAGTTCTTATGGCAGGAAGGTCATACCGCTCATGCAACCGCTGAGGAAGCACAGGAGCGTACCGAGATGATGTTAAATGTATACGCGGATCTGTGCGAGGACTTCCTGGCAATTCCGGTTATCCGCGGACGCAAGACCGACAAGGAGAAATTTGCCGGTGCAGAGGCAACCTACACGATCGAGTCCCTGATGCACGATGGCAAGGCACTGCAGTCCGGCACCAGCCACAACTTCGGCGATGGATTTGCAAAGGCATTTAACATCCAGTATCTGGATAAGGATAATAAATTAAAATACGTTCATCAGACTTCCTGGGGTATGACAACCCGTATGGTAGGCGCGATCATCATGGTTCATGGTGACAATAATGGTCTGGTTCTGCCGCCGAAGGTAGCTCCGACCCAGGTTATGATCGTTCCGATTCAGCAGGCAAAAGAGGGTGTTCTGGACAAGGCATTTGAGGTAAAAGAGGTTCTGTCCAACTTCCGTGTCAAAGTGGATGATTCCGACAAATCTCCGGGATGGAAGTTCAGCGAGTCCGAGATGCGCGGTATTCCGGTACGTGTCGAGATCGGACCGAGAGATATTGCTGAAAATCAGGCAGTTCTGGTTCGCCGTGATACGCATGAGAAGATTACGGTATCTCTGGATGAGATCGCAGCAAAGGTTGGCGAGTTTCTGGAGACGATTCACCACGATATGTTTGAGCGTGCAAAAGCACACAGAGATTCCCATACTTATGTAGCGACAACACTGGATGAGATGAAGGAGATCGCAGAAAATAAGCCAGGCTTCATCAAGGCAATGTGGTGCGGCAATCAGGAGTGCGAGGATAAACTGAAAGAAGTAGTCGGCGTAACCTCCCGCTGCATTCCGTTCAATCAGGAACATCTGGCTGACACCTGCGTATGCTGCGGCAAGTCGGCAACGAAGATGGTTTACTGGGGTAAGGCATATTAATATGATTCCAAAACGGATAGAAATGCCGGTCCAGGTCGAGGAAATCCTGGGAAAGCTGCGAGAACATGGTTACGAGGCATTTGCAGTCGGCGGCTGTGTCCGCGATGCGATCCTGGGGCGGATTCCCGGTGACTGGGATATCACGACCTCGGCGCACCCGGAGGAGGTGAAGCAGGTGTTCGGTCACACGATCGACACCGGGCTTCAGCACGGTACGGTCACGGTCATGCGTGATCATATCGGATATGAAATAACCACCTACCGGATTGACGGTGAATATGAGGATGGACGCCACCCGAAGGAAGTCGTATTTACTGCCGAACTGCGTGAGGACTTGAGACGGCGTGATTTCACGATCAATGCGATGGCATACAGCCACGAAACGGGAATTGTCGATATTTTCGGCGGGGCGGAGGATCTGGCAGCGCGCCGGATCCGCTGCGTCGGGGATGCGGGAGAACGGTTTACGGAAGATGCGCTCCGGATCCTGCGTGCCGTCCGCTTTTCGGCCCAGCTGGGATTTTCGATAGAGAAAAAGACCTGGCAGGCGCTCTGTGAGCTGGCGCCCTCCCTTGTCCATGTGAGCAAGGAACGGGTGCAGGTGGAGTTGACAAAAACACTCCTGTCCGACCGCCCGGAATTTATCTGGAAAACGGAGGCGGCAGGACTGGCACCTTACATTTCAAAGACATTTCCGGAGGTATTTGCGGCGTGGAAAAAGCGGAAAAGCTGTGCAAAGCAGAGTTTGGAAGAGAAAGTATGTTCGAAGGATGTGCCGGCTGCTGACAAGGATGCGATCAAAACGGAAACGGTAGCGCAGCAGGGGCACATGTTCGTGAAACATGAATGTGAGACAGACATGGCGGGGGAAATTTCTGCTGCTGCTGCACATCTGCCAGCAGAAAAAGCCTTGCGCTGGTCGTATTTTCTTGCCCCGTCGGGCGAGGAAACTTGTGTCCGGGTTCTGAGAGAACTCAAGATGGACAACGACACGATCGATAAGGCGAAGATTCTGAGCCGTTTTGCATTCATGCAGATGGAAGCGGAGGAAAGCGCTGTCCGCCACGCGATGAGTGCGATGGAAGATACGGTCTTTGACTGGCTGCTTCTCCTTCAGGAAGTTCTGATGCCGGAGCGCATGGATGCGGTGGAAATGGTTCGCTCACTTGCAAGGCAGATCCGGGAGCGCGGTGATTGTATCCGTCTTAAAACTCTGGCGGTAACCGGAAAAGACCTGATTCAGGCAGGCATCCAGCCGGGACCGGCGCTTGGAAAAACGCTGCATCTTCTCTTTGAAAAGGTGCTGGAGAATCCGGCTTGGAATGAGAAAGAGCGGCTTCTGGCTGAGGTGGAAGTGTTGAAACAATCGCAGAATGCGGGAACCAGTAAAGCATAAGAAGATTAATAAATAAAAAGAGAAAAGAGGCAAAATCGTTTGGAACCGGCAGGACAAGCCGGACAAACGATTTTGTCTCTTTTTCTTTTGCTTTTTTAACAACAATAGTTTCAATCAGAGGATGATTAAAAGAGTTATCCCAATTTCTTATACTCCCTGAAAAACAGCGCCGCCGTCGTCGCCACCGCAATCGTGTCTGCCACCGGTTCTGACACGAACACGCCGAATACCGGATTTGACACGAAATGCGGCAGGATAAAGATCAGCGGAATCAAAAGCAGCACTTTTCGGAGCAATGCCAGAAAGACGGATGTTTTCGCATTTCCAAGGGCAATAAAAGTCTGCTGGCAGGCGAGCTGGACGGCAAAGAGCAGGGAAGCTGCCATATAGATCCGGAGCGCCCAGATGGTATAGCTGGCAAGATTTGCGTCGCTGGTAAAGATGGAAATAAAAATCTGTGGAACCAGCATACATAAGAGCCAGAGCAAGGTGGAATAGCAGGCTGCCGAGCGCAGAAGCAGGTGAAACGCTTTTTTCACACGGTCGATATTTTTTGCTCCATAGTTAAAGCTGATGATCGGCTGCGCGCCCTGTGTGAGCCCCTGCAGCGGCAGCATGGAAAACTGCATGACGCTGGAAAGAATCGTCATCGCGCCGACCGCGGTATCGCCGCCATATTTCAACAGGCTGGTGTTAAAGCTGATGGACAGTGCACTTTCTGTAAACTGCATGATAAACGGCGCCAGTCCGAGCGCCAGGCATGGCAGGATAAATTTCTTCTGCGGGCGCAGGTTGCGGAGCCGTATCCGCAGGGTACTATGCGTTCCGGTCAGAAAACGCAGAATCCAGATACAGGAAATACCCTGTGAAAGGATGGTTGCAAGTGCCGCACCGCGCACATCCAGATGCAGTCCGAAGATAAAGATCGGATCGAGGATGATGTTGCAGAGAGCGCCGATGGCAACGGTAATCATGCCGGTTTTGGCATAACCCTGTGCGTTGATAAAGGCATTGAGTCCGAGCGCCATCTGGACGAAGAAAGTGCCGCAGACGTAGATTTTCATGTAGTTCCAGGCGTAGAGAATTGTCTTCTCACTGGCGCCGAACATCAGGAGGATCGGGCGCCCAAAGCCAAGAAACAGGGCGGTCAGGAGGAGCGAAATGACGGTCAGCATGAAGGTACAGTTGCCGAGTACCTTTTCAGCAGAATCCTTGTCGCCTTTTCCCATCAGGATCGACGCCTGCGGGGCGCCGCCCATGGCGGCGAGCGCGGCAAAAGCGGAAATGCACATGATAATCGGCATTGTGACGCCGACGCCGGTCAGGGCGCTGGGACCGATGTCCGGGATATGGCCGATGTACATGCGGTCAACCATGTTATAGAGAACGTTGATGATCTGTGCGGCAATTGCCGGGAGCGCCAGTTTAAAAAGAAGTGACCCGATCGGCGCACGGCCGAGATCAGCTTCACGGGATGATGCTGCGCCTGAATGCGGGCGCGTATTTTCATCGTTGGAACGATGAGCGGATTGTATGGACAAAGAGAGACCTCCTTTTCATTTACAGTAAAATATATTATTTGATTTTTTGCCTGATTGTTGGGACAAATAGCCAGACCGCTTTTTTATCCCAATGTGAATCATTGTAACATACTGTCAAAATGATGGCAATGAACAGAATTTCGTAATCACTCCACATTGGCGATTGTGTGTGATAGTTTGTGCACTGTGTTTCAAATCCGCGATATTTATGCATAAGCATATTTGTAAGCCCCCTCTCATAGGTTAGGAGTAGCAGGCTGGGTGTCTGATGTGCATATTTGCATAATCGTGTGAATGTTGCAATTAACATAGCTGTCAGCAGCTGTGGCCCGGCGTGAAAATGTGCTGTCCACATTCTTTTGGGAAATGGAAAGGCGGGCAGCCGGATAGAGGCAGGAGGGGGAAGCTGTGAACGAGAGAACAACCGAGGTGCTGGAACAGTATGAACTGGAAGTGCAGTCGAAGCGCCGTGGAAGAGGCGCGTGGATCTGCGAGACGAGTCAGGGGTTAAAACTCCTCCGGGAATATAAGGGGACCGTCAAACGTCTTGAATTTGAAGAACAAATCATGAATGTTCTGCAAAATCAGAAAACATGCCGGACCGATCAGTATATGCGGAACCGGGAGGGCGAGCTTTTGTCGGTGGCGGAGGATGGAACGCGGTGTGTTGTGAAGGAATGGTTTTCCGGGCGCGAGTGCAGTGTGCAGAGCGAGGCGGAGGTGGTCCGGGCGGTCGGGCAGATCGCGAAGCTGCACCGGACACTGCGCGGCATTGCGATCGATGAGTCGTGGAATCTGGGGTCAATTCTCACGCGTCCGGCGGTGGCGGAGATGGAGCGCCACAACCGGGAACTTGTCCGTACGCGGAATTATATCCGGAAAAAACGGCGTAAATCGGATTTTGAGAGGGCAGTCAGCGGAAGCTTTGCCATCTTTTATGAGCAGGCGCAGGAAGCAGCAGGCGGGCTGAAAGCGCAGATCGAGCAGGATGGCGAGCCGGAAAACTATTTGTGTCACGGGGATCTGAACCAGCATCATATTTTATTGGCAGAAGAAAATGAGATGGCGGTGATTGAATTTAACCGGATGCACCGGGGCGTCCAGGTCGAAGACCTGTATCATTTTACGCGCAAAATATTGGAAAAGCATGGCTGGGATTTGCGTCTGGGGATGCGGCTGCTGGAGACGTATGATCGTATTCTGCCGTTGAATGCACAGGAGCGGACATACCTCTATTACCTGTTTTTATATCCGGAAAAATACTGGAAACAGTTAAATTTTTATTATAATGCAGGCAAGGCGTGGATTCCAGTCCGCAGCATTGAAAAACTGCAGAAGCTGGAAGAACAGCAGACGGCGCGGAACCTCTTTCTTGAGGCAATCCGATAAGAAATGTTGATTTACATATGCATATAAATTCTTTGGTTAAGCGTATTCGATACATCATGGAGAAACTTTGAAAAGAGGAAAAATAAAGACAAAGAATAGTAACCGAAATTCTCTTTATTTTTCAGAATAATTATACTATAATGGAGAAAAAGAAAGTCATCCTAGAAGAAAGCAGGGGGTAAGTGAATCATGAAGGATTACATGACGATTTACAAAGAATGGCTGGAAAATCCATACTTTGACGAGGCAACGAAAGAGGAATTACGCGCCATTGAGGGCGATGAAAATGAGATTAAAGAGCGTTTCTATATGGATTTGGAGTTTGGTACGGCAGGACTGCGCGGCATCATCGGTGCAGGTATTAACCGGATGAATATCTACACCGTCCGCCGTGCGACCCAGGGACTGGCAAATTACATCATCAAGCAGGGCGGCGCGGCAAAAGGCGTGGCGATCGCATTTGATTCCCGTCATATGTCCCCGGAATTTGCCGAGGAAGCAGCGCTGACACTGGCGGCAAATGGCATCAAGGCGTACCGGTTCGAGACGCTGCGCCCGACGCCGGAGCTTTCCTTTGCAGTCCGCGAGCTTGGCTGCATCGCCGGCATCAACATCACCGCCAGCCACAACCCGCCGGAGTACAACGGTTACAAGGTTTACTGGGAGGACGGCGCACAGTTTACACCGCCGCATGACAAGGGCGTGACTGAGGAAGTTATGGCGATCACCGATCTTTCCACTGTTAAGACGATGGGAGCACAAGAGGCAAAGGCAAAAGGACTCTACGAGATCATCGGTGCAGCGATCGACGACAAATATATTGCACAGGTCAAGGCACAGGTAGTCAATCAGGGCGCGATTGACCGCATGCAGGATCAGATCACGATCGTGTATACACCGCTTCACGGCACGGGCAATATCCCGGCACGCCGTGTGATGAAAGAGCTTGGATTTACCCATGTATATGTGGTTCCGCAGCAGGAGCTTCCAGACGGCGATTTCCCGACCGTCAGCTATCCGAACCCGGAGGCAAAGGAAGCATTTGAATTGGGACTGGCTCTGGCAAAAGAGAAAAATGCAGACCTCGTTCTGGCAACCGATCCGGATGCCGATCGTCTGGGCGTGTATGTCAAAGATACCAAGTCCGGCGAATACATTCCGCTGACCGGCAATATGTCCGGCTCCCTGCTCTGCGAGTATGTGCTCAGCCAGAAACAGGCAAACGGCAAGATTCCGGCAGATGGACAGGTTGTTAAATCCATCGTTACGACGAATCTGGTAGATGCAGTTGCGAAGAATTACGGCGCAGAGCTCATCGAGGTTCTGACCGGATTTAAGTGGATCGGCAAACAGGTTCTCAAAAATGAGCAGGAAGGCAAAGGAACCTATCTGTTTGGCATGGAAGAGAGCTATGGCTGCCTGATCGGTACATACGCACGCGATAAAGATGCCATTTCCGCGACCGCAGCACTCTGCGAGGCGGCTGCCTATTACAAGGAAAAAGGCATGACGCTGTGGGATGCGATGGTCGAGATGTACGAGAAATACGGCTATTATAAAGATGAAGTGAAGTCCATCGGCTTAAAGGGCATCGAGGGACTGGCAAAGATTCAGGAGATTATGGAATATTTCCGCGCCCACACACCGTCCGATTTTGCCGGACATAAGGTGCTGGCTGTCCGCGATTACAAGGCAGATACCGTCAAGGATCTGGCAAGCGGCGAGGTAAAACCGACCGGACTTCCATCCTCCAATGTTCTTTACTACGAACTGGAAGACAACGCATGGCTCTGCGTCCGCCCGTCTGGAACCGAGCCGAAGATCAAGTTCTACTACGGCGTGAAAGGTACCTCCCTGGAAGAAGCGGCAGCGAAATCAGAGAAGGTAGGCGAGTCTGTGATGACGATTGTCAATGGACTGCTGTAGAAAAATAAAAAGAAGATATGAAATAAGTTCCTAAAAGAAATAGGACCATTCGTTCATGCGAAAGGTCCTATTTTTGTGCTATTTTGTTCTTTTAATTCTTTCAACGCCGCTGCAAATTTCGACGAAACCGCAGTAGGATTTCCTCTTAGCAGCCCGCGGCGGTAGAAGGCATGGAGCTTTTTAGCCGGGCGCAGGGACTGGCGGCGGTGTTTGAGTTCTTCTAACCGGGTGCTCAGGCGGGTGAGGCGGTTGTCGAAGGCGATGCGGGCATCGACTTCGGTGCGGACTTCGGCAATGCGCTCGTTGACGCGCTGTTTGGCAGCTTCGATGCGTTCTGCGTTTCCTGCTTTGGCAGCTTCGATGCGGGAGGTGGTTTCTTCTCGAACATCGGACAGGCGTTTTTCGGCGAGTGCCTTGGTCTCAGCCAGGCGCTCTTTGTGTTCGGTGGCAGCCGCCTGCAGCTGTCTGGCAGTCTCGGCGCGTGCGGTTGCCAGGCGTTCTTCGGCGTCACTGCGGACGGCGGCAAGTCTGCGGGCGGCTTCTGCCTGGGCGGCTGCCAGTTTTTCGGCTGTTTCTTCACGGGTCAGGGCGCCGCGCTCAATGGCTTCCTCACGCAGCAGCTCGATCTTGGACTGGAGCTCTTCGATATCGGCTTTGAGCTTCGTCATAGCTTCCAGCGTATGACCTAGAGCCAGGGCTGCCTTGATGGATTCGTAAGCATCGGCGGTGAAAAGAACGCTGATGACGAAATCGCAGATGAGCAGGATAACCGGAGGAACCGCAAGCACAGTGCGGGCGATCGGATCATGGATGACATCGGTCATAAGGATCGTCAGAAATCCCCATGCGATCGAGGAACTCAGGCAGATATAGCCGCGCAGCTGGAACGGCTGGCTGCTGTAATCCCAGTAGCGGACCTTGAATAGGCGTTCCATGACGGCGCCGGTGACATATTCAAGCGCCGTGGCGGCGATAAAACCGGAAATATAGACGAGCGGCAGGCTGTCCCGCACCGGCAGGGACACCCAGAGCATCATCACCGCGCCGGAACCGTAGAGCGGCAGCATCGGAAGCCGCAGAAATCCGCGGTTGACGAGCCGTTTCTGTTTCAGGGAAACATAAGTCGATTCGAAAATCCACCCTAAAAAGCAGTATACATAGAAAAAAGCTAGCCATTGGTACCAGGTATAGGTATACATAAAACCTCCTTTAGAAAATCAAGTCATTTTCTCATTGGTTGAAAAACGTATCTAAAATGAAGTTGTTTCTTATCTTACTATATAAATCTAGAAAAGTTCAAGGCATCTGGGTGAAAAAAGATAATTCCAAAATCTCCGCTTGCCACAAAAGCACGCTTCGTGTACAATAAATCGAAGTCGGCTTTGCCACAGACAGCAGGCAGACGTACAGAAAGCAAATCTTATATGAAGTGGAGTTGTTTTCTAGGATAAAATTTGCAGAAAAACAAAGAACAATTCAACAAATACAAACAATTTACAATAAAAAGAAAAATAGGAGAGGTACATACGTGAGTATACTGAATGTAGAACATTTAAGCCACGGTTTTGGTGACCGGGCGATTTTTCAGGATGTTTCGTTCCGCCTGTTAAAGGGTGAGCACATCGGTCTGATCGGTGCGAACGGCGAGGGTAAATCGACGTTTATGAATATTATTACCGGGCATATGCAGCCGGACGAGGGAAAAGTAGAGTGGTCAAAGCGGGTGCGCGTCGGCTATCTGGATCAGCATACGGTGCTGGAAAAAGGCATGACGATCCGCGAGGTTTTGAAGAGCGCATTTTCCTTCCTGTTTGAGCTGGAAGTGCAGATGAATGAAATATGCGACCATCTGGGCGAGGCATCGGAGGATGAGATGAACGTGATGATGGAAGAGCTGGGAACGATCCAGGATCTTCTGATGAACCACGATTTTTATTCCATCGATGCGAAGGTGGAGGAAGTCGGACGTGCGCTGGGGCTGACCGATATCGGGCTGGACCGCGATGTAACGGATTTGAGCGGCGGACAGAGAACGAAGGTCCTTCTGGCAAAACTGCTGCTGGAAAAACCGGATATCCTTCTTTTAGATGAGCCGACCAACTACCTGGATGTGGAACATATCACCTGGCTGAAACGATACCTTGAAGAGTATGAAAATGCCTTCATTCTGATCTCTCACGATATCCCATTCCTGAACAGTGTTGTCAATCTGATCTATCATATGGAAAACAAAGAGCTGAATCGTTATGTGGGTGATTACGATCACTTCCAGGAGGTTTATGCGGTCAAAAAAGCACAGAAGGAAGCTGCTTATAACCGCCAGCAGCAGGAGATCAGTGAACTGAAGGATTTCGTGGCAAGAAATAAAGCGAGAGTTTCTACAAGAAATATGGCAATGTCCAGACAGAAAAAGCTGGACAAGATGGATCTGATCGAACTGGCAGGAGAACGGCCAAAGCCGGAATTTCATTTCCGGTATGGAAGAACGCCGGGAAAAATGCTCTTTGAGACAAAGGATCTTGTGACGGGATATGACGAGCCGCTGTCAAAACCTCTGAATTTCTCTATGGAACGAGGACAGAAGGTCGCACTGGTTGGAACGAACGGAATCGGGAAAACGACATTGCTGAAAAGTATCCTGGGGCTGATCCCGGCACTGGAAGGGAACTGTGAACTTGGAGATAATCTGGAGATCGGTTACTTTGAACAGGAAGTAAAAGGTGAAAATAAAAATACATGTATAGAAGAGCTGTGGCAGGAGTTTCCGTCCTGTACCCAGTATGAAATCCGCTCTGCACTGGCAAAATGTGGACTGACGACAAAGCACATAGAAAGTCAGGTCAGGGTCCTGAGTGGTGGCGAGCAGGCAAAGGTACGCCTGTGCAAGCTTTTGAACCGGGATACGAATCTTCTTCTGCTGGATGAACCGACAAACCATCTGGATGTTGATGCAAAAGATTCTCTGAAGAAAGCTTTGCAGGAATACCGGGGAAGCATCCTTCTGATCTGTCATGAACCGGAGTTTTATGAGGATGTGGTGGATGAAGTCTGGGATATGAGCCAGTGGACGACCAAAATCTTTTAAAATTGCACAAATGCAAATATGAGTTAATTGTAGAAAAATGACGAAAATGTTTGAAAATTAGAAAAATCCTTAAATTTAACCTGAAATAATGATAAAATATACAAAGATAGTCTGTTAATAGAGAATTTGAATGAAAAGTCTCTGTATTATTGGCAATAATTGAAGTATAAGATGATGTTGGGGTCAAAAGCCCCCAACAATGATGCCAACGGATTGTTTCGTGCTACGCACTCCCACAATCCTACCCGCTATTCGCATATCATGGTGCTTACGCCCCACTTTTATGCTCATATCGGGGCGGGTCTCAAGGTCATTCTACCACCAGTGTGCAAGCACACGTGGTTTCAGACCTTTTGCCCCTGACATCATAAGATTCAGGAAAAGGAGGATATGAAATGCTCAGCAGAGGAGATGCGGTAGTTTATAAATGCAGAGGAATGTACAAAGTGGAAGAAATTGGTACGCTGGATTTTTCATTTGCGGACAGTAAAAAGAAGTATTATACGTTACAGTCCATAGAAAATGCAAAGGATAAGGCTTATGTACCTACAGATGATGAAAAAAATATCCGTCGGCCGGTGAGCTTTGAAGAGGCAAAGCATTTACTGGACTGCGTAGATAAGATCGAAGTGCTGAGCGTAAAAAATGAAAAGTTCCGGGAACAGGAGTATAAAGATTGTATTTCGGATTTTAAACCGGAGAACTGGGTGAGAGTCCTGAGAACTCTCTATACAAGGACAAAGCGGCGTGGCAGTATGACAAGTATGGACAAGAAATATCAGATGCTGCTGGAGCATGCCCTGTACAGTGAAATGCAGTATGTTCTTGGAATTTCGGCAGCAGAGCTGTCCAGGCTGCTTACATCAAATCTTGCGAAAATATAATGCACATGATATACTTCTCCTGAATGTAAATTTAGGAGAAGTTTTTACTGGAAACTGAAAGGAGAAAAGACGAATGAAGATGCTGTCGATCGAGCAGGAACTGAAGAACAATTCTTATCCGGGAAGAGGGATCATTATCGGAAAGACCCCTGATGGAAAAAAGGCTGTCACTGCCTATTTCATTATGGGACGGAGTGAAAATAGCCGGAATCGCGTATTTGTGGAAGAGGGAGAAGGGATTCATACACAGGCGTTTGATCCGTCAAAGCTGACTGACCCGAGTCTGATCATTTATGCACCTGTAAGAGTTCTTGGGAATAAGACGATCGTGACCAACGGAGACCAG
>ERZ773239.2121-NODE-2121-length-12206-cov-6.475352_pt1 | contig 12206 bp, 9 predicted proteins | sample MGYA00580521_ERZ773239 | MGnify/ENA primary metagenome ERZ773239 (study PRJEB29015, sample SAMEA2737801) | human gut metagenome | biome: human gut; feature: human-associated habitat; material: faeces | place: China | collected 2012 ... | reverse complement strand
TGTATCAAGCAACCGGTACTGCCCGTCCGCCACTGTCCGGTAATTCCTGGTGGAACTGATGATCCCATATCCGACACCACCTGCATATCCAAACTGCTCACCAAGAACGATCACGCCGTCCCCACGGTTCACTGCATTAGAATTACCAAGCATCGCCGTCTGGATCTGGTTCCTCGTACTATCCGACAGATCTGATCTCTTGACCGCAATGATCGCAAGTCCAAGATTCCGGTCCTGCTTTTTCAAAGTTGCGTTATATGTAGTATTGTCTGAAAATGTGGCTTTCAGTGCTTCTGCATCTTTTACAATTCTTGCCGGTGCCGCAATCAAAAGATCTGCTCCATTATCCCAGAAAATAACTCCCGATACAGCCTGCTCCCCTGCATTCTCCCAGCCTTCATCCCGGTGCACGGCATAGATCTCAACCACACTTTTTCCTGCTGACAATGCCACCTGGTATAATGCATGGTTCATCTCCTGATAATCTTCGACAGTCAGATCCGGATACTGAATCTCTTCCTCCTGTGCTTCCTGATCCTTGGTATCCGTCTCATTCTCAACCGGAGTTTCCTCCTGATCCAGCGGAATCGTTACCTTCTCTCCGCCCAGATGTGTCATCGCCCATGGGCGAAGGGCATAAAACGCAAGGCCTGCTGCAAGTCCAAAAATCAGTCCTTTTCCTGCAAGCCTGCACAGATTTCCCATGATTCCTTTTTTACTTCGCTGTTCATCTTTTACTGTTTCCTGCAAAAACGAATATTTTTCTTCCTCACTGTCGTGCGGTTCTTCGTTATGCTTATTCTCCCGATTATCAGACATTGTGCTTCTCCTTAGGCCTCCGGAGTGCTTTCAGCCACACCTGGTTTTAGTATACATGATTCCCCGCAAATGTTCAACGAAATTTCACCTTTCCACTTTCATTTAGACGGTAAATAAGTTAGAATAGAACCAGAAAAAATATGAGGTATAAATGTATTATGAATCAAAAATCTTTAACAAAATTGGAATTTCCAAAAATTATAGAGATGCTGACCGATCACGCTTCTTCCCCTGGCGGAGCTTCATTCTGCCGACGGATCAAGCCGATGACCGACCTTAACAAAATCATCACTGCACAGGAACAGACTGCCGCAGCATTTACCCGCATTGTAAAGAAGGGAATTCCTTCTTTCAGCGGCTGCTATGCTGTCTCCGACTCTCTTAAGCGCCTGGAGATCGGAAGTGCCTTAAGCGCACCAGAACTCCTCCGGATCTGCAAGCTTCTTCAGACAACCGCCCGGATCAAATCCTACGGCCGTCATGAAAATGCAGACGATCAGGCAGATTGTCTGGATGTATATTTTGAACAGCTTGCGCCGCTTACACCACTTTCTGCCGAAATTGACCGCTGCATTCTTGGTGAAGATGAGATCAGCGATGATGCCAGCAGCACTCTGAAGCAGATCCGCCACTCCATGAACCAGATCAACGATAAAGTACATTCTACCTTATCTTCTCTGGTCAATGGTTCACTCCGCACCTATCTGCAGGATTCGATCATCACAATGCGCGGGGACCGCTACTGTATCCCGGTCAAAGCCGAATACAGAAGCCAGGTATCCGGTCTGATCCATGACCAGTCTGCCACAGGTTCTACCCTGTTCATCGAACCGATGTCTGTTGTAAAACTGAATAATGATTTAAAAGAGCTTTACGGCAAAGAGCAGGAAGAGATCCAGGTGATCCTTGCACGCTTAAGCGCCGATGTTGCAGAATATATCGACTCCATCCGCACCGACTACAAAGTCATGACGGAGCTGGATTTCATATTTGCAAAAGGAAATCTCGCAATCAACATGAACGCAAGCAAGCCAATCTTCAATACAGAAGGCCGGATCCATATCCGTGAGGGCCGCCATCCGCTGTTAGATAAGAAGAAAGTCGTTCCGATCACCGTCACACTCGGTGATACCTTCGACCTTCTGATCGTAACCGGACCGAACACCGGCGGTAAGACCGTTTCGTTAAAGACGGTCGGATTATTTACCCTGATGGGTCAGGCAGGACTTCATATCCCTGCGCTGGACCGTTCGGAACTGGCAATTTTTGAAAATGTATATGCCGATATCGGAGATGAGCAGAGTATCGAGCAGAGCCTCAGTACCTTCTCTTCTCATATGACGAATATCGTTTCGTTCTTAAAGCATGTAGACGAACATTCTCTGGTACTGTTCGATGAGTTGAATGCAGGAACCGACCCTACCGAAGGTGCTGCTCTTGCAATCGCCATCTTAAGCTATCTGCACCAGAGAGGCATCCGTACCATGGCAACGACACACTACAGCGAACTGAAAGTCTTCGCACTTTCCACACCGGGCGTTGAAAATGCCTGTTGTGAATTCGATGTAGAGACGCTCAGTCCGACTTACCGCCTTCTGATCGGTATCCCGGGAAAGAGTAATGCATTTGCCATCGCAGGAAAACTCGGACTTCCGGATTATATCATCGAAGATGCCAAGACACATCTGACCGAACAGGATGAATCCTTCGAAGACCTGTTAACCGATCTGGAGACAAGTAAACGTACCATCCGGAAAGAGCAGGAAGAGATCGAACACTACAAACGTGAACTGGCACGTCTCGAAGAAGAGACCCGTCAGAAACGTGATAAATTAGAAGAACAGCGTGACCGTATCATCCGCGAGGCCAATGAAAAGGCTCATGAGATCCTGGCCGATGCCAAGGAAACAGCCGATGAGACCATGCGTAATTTCCACAAATTCGGCAAAGCCAATATCTCCGTTGCCGAGATGGAAAAGGAACGTGAGCGTCTCCGCAAGAAGATGAACGCAACACAGAATTCCATGAAGACAGATACCAAGAAACCAAAAAAGGCTTACAAACCAAGTGATTTCAAACTTGGAGAATCTGTCAAGGTACTGAGTATGAACCTGACCGGATCTGTCACTTCACTTCCGGATTCCAAGGGAAATGTCACCGTACAGATGGGAATCTTACGTTCCACAGTTAATATTTCCGATCTGGAGATCATCGATGAAGCGCCGGCATATTCATTTGCCAAAAGAACCCGTCAGACCGGTAAAGGCAAAGTCAAGATGGGCAAATCTCTTGCGATCAGTCCTGAAATCAACCTTCTTGGTAAAACAGTCGATGAAGCGATCGCCGAGCTGGATAAATATCTGGACGACGCCTCGCTTGCACACCTCAGTTCTGTAAGAATCGTTCACGGTAAAGGAACCGGAGCTTTAAGAGCCGGTATCCATAAATATCTGAAACGGCAGAAACATGTCAAATCATTCCGCCTTGGCGCATTTGGCGAAGGTGACGCCGGCGTAACGATCGCTGAGCTGAAATAAAAGTTAAAATAAGGGATAGTATAAGGGGAAACTTTAAAGTGAATCAGTATAGATAAATGCATCTATATACGGGAGGAGTATACATCTATGAACAAACAGAAAATACTGATCGTCGATGACGATGAAAATATCGCTGAACTGGTCTCATTATATCTGACAAAAGAATGCTTTGACACTATGATGGTCCACGATGGCGAACGGGCACTGGTTGCCTTTGACACTTACAAACCGAACCTGATTCTTTTAGATCTCATGCTGCCTGGTATCGACGGATATCAGGTCTGTCGCGAGATCCGTACGAGATCTAACACTCCGATCATCATGCTGTCCGCCAAGGGTGAAGTATTCGACAAGGTACTTGGCCTGGAGCTCGGTGCAGATGATTACATTATGAAACCATTTGATGCCAAAGAGCTGGTTGCACGTGTAAAAGCAGTCTTACGCCGCTATCAGGTCGGCTCCAAACCGGAGACTCCTCAGGCAGATAAGGGAAAATGTGTCGAATACCCGGGAATTGAGATCAACCTTACCAATTACTCCGTCATTGTTGACGGCCATACGGTCGAGATGCCGCCAAAGGAACTGGAACTTCTCTATTTCCTCGCATCCTCTCCGAACCAGGTATTCACAAGAGAGCAATTACTGGATCAGATCTGGGGCTATGAATATATCGGCGATACCCGTACCGTCGATGTGCACATCAAACGTCTCCGCGAGAAGATCAAGGATCACAATGGCTGGAGTCTCAGCACTGTATGGGGAATCGGTTATAAATTTGAAGTAAAATAACAGCAGGTTAATATCATGAAAAGTACATTATATTTAAAATTTATATTTATCTATATTGTGTTCGGATTCTTAAGCCTTTTTACAGCCGCAACACTGACAGAGAACCTGGTCAGTACGCCGATTTTTAACCGCGTAAGTAACAGTATGTACCGGGAAGCTACGATGGTTGCCAACAACTATCTTCCCGGTTATTTTTCCGGCGAATTAACAGAATCTGACGCACAGATGATCTTATCCGGAATAGAGACACAGCTTGACGCTGCAGTCTGGTTCGTTTCAAAAGATGGAAAAGTAATCCTTTCTGCACAGTCCGGGAACTACCCGTCCGCGCCTGATTCCATTAAAGATTTCGACCCGGCGGAATCCGGAAGCAATCGTTCACAGACTGGTGATTATCACGGATATTTTGACAATGATGTGATCACTGTCACTGTACCGGTAACTTACGGGTATTCTCCAAAAGGATATCTGATGATCCACCAGTATACCTCTGTTGTGGATACCATGACAGACACACTGATGCGTGGTGTATATATTACATTCATCGTAATCTTCCTGCTTTCATTCATTATCCTGCTGGCGTTCCATTTCCTTGTGTACCGTCCGCTTCATAAGATTACCGAAGCAGCAACCCAATATGCTTCCGGTAACCTGGAATATGAGATTCCTGTCACAACTGAAGATGAGATGGGTTATCTGTCCGCATCACTGAACTACATGTCCTCTCAGCTTAGGGATATGGAAGATTATCAGAAGAAATTTGTGGCAAATGTGTCTCATGATTTTCGTTCTCCACTTACCTCCATCAAAGGTTATGTGGAAGCCATGACAGACGGAACCATCCCACCAGAATTACATGAAAAATACCTGAAGATCATCTTATTCGAAACAGAACGCCTGACAGATCTGACACAGGATCTTCTGACGTTAAATGAATTTGACACCAATCACCTGCTTCTCAACCGGGAAGTATTCGATATTCACGAGATGATCAAGCATGTAGCGGCATCTTTCGAAGGTGTCTGCACACAGAAGAAGATTTCCATCGAATTGGTCTTCGCAACAAAACACCTGAACGTCAACGCTGACAAACGAAAAATCCAGCAAGTCTTATACAACCTGCTGGACAATGCGATTAAATTCAGTGATCCGGATTCCATCGTCACGATTGAGACGACAGACCGCGGAGAAAAAGTATATACCTCTGTAAAAGATAACGGTATGGGTATTCCAAGATCAGCGCTTGGGAAAATCTGGGAACGCTTTTACAAGAGTGACCTCTCCCGTGGAAAAGATAAGAAAGGTACCGGACTTGGACTTGCGATCGTGAAAGAAGCAATTCAGGCACATGGGGAGAATATTACCGTGGTGAGTACGGAAGGAGTCGGAACCGAATTCTCCTTTTCACTTCCGAAGGTTGCTGGTTAATTTATCATTGTGACCTCTCAGTCCATGAGAAAGAGTTGGAACTTCTTAAGTAAAAAAATCGGCCGTTAGCCGGTTAAAAATCATTTGTCTGAGCGATCAGCGAGTTATGATTTTTGACCGGCTGCTTTTAGGCCGATTTTTTTGCTTTAGATGTTCCCCATGATTGAATCCGCACAGCAATCCCTTCTATACTTTTATTCAGAACCGGGGTAAGCCACCATGATACATTAAATTTTCCTACTTACTATACAGAATCTTCTGCACCTCATCCGTCTTCAGATTCTTTTTCGTCACCCATGTATATCCCGTATTAACCACAGCCTCATTTCCCATATTCAGAGAAGCCCTTGCTGCAGCCACAACGGTTGCATATCCCATGCCAAATGGGTTCTGTACGATCAGTCCGTTAACTTTACCGTCTTTCAGATCCTGAATCTCATCATCATTGGCGTCGAAGCCGATGACTTTCACTTTTTTCTCCATTTTATTTCTTTCCAGACCATCGACTGCAAGTTTTACGGAATCCCCGTTTGCAGCAAAGCAGCCTGTAATATTTGGATGTTTTGCAAGGATATAATCAACTACCTGATCTTCAGTGATACTGTCTGCTGTTACAACATCTTCTCCTGTGAGCTGTCCCTCCGGAAGTTCACTGTCTTTTGGTCGGTAGGTTCCTGCATTGATCTCATCGGATACTGTCTTCTGCATATTGCTCAGTTCATCCATGTGGTATACATTGACCACTGAAATATTCGGATGATTTGCTTTCAATTCTTCTGTTACAGCTTTTTCTCTCTGAAGAGCTGCCTGTGATTTGGAATCCTGAATGAACAGCACCGCTTCTCCGCTGTCGCCCATCTCTTCCGCAAGTCTCTGTGCCGCTTCCTTTCCTGCAGCTACATTGTCTGTGGATACATCTGCAGCCACACCCTGATAATCTGATCCGGAATCAAAAGTTACGATTGGAATCTCACTGTCTGTTGCAAGATCGAATTGCACCTGGCATGCCTGCAGGTCTACGATCGAAATGCCCACTGCGACCGGATATCTGTCCAGTTCTTCATCCAGAAGATTTACCTGGTCATCGACATTATCTGCTGTATCCGGTGCATTAAATGCTACTTTCACCTTATCTTTTCCTGTATACCCAAGATTTGTATTAATATCTTCCGCAGCCTGCGCTACACCTTTTTTCACTTCATCCCAGTACTGTGCTCCGTTCGCTTTTCCGATAATGGAAATATAATCGCCTTTTTTCAGCTTTAATCCGTCCGTATTATTATATGCCGCCGGAGTGATCAGATCTAATTTCCCCTGATATGCGTTTTCTTCTGTCTTAGTTGTATTCTTTTCTGACTCAATCTTTTTCTCTTCATCGGTTGCTTTTGATGTCTGCTGACATCCACATACAAGCAGTGCTGTACCCAGCAGCATGGCAATGATTCTGTTTTTCTTCATTTTCCTCTCTCCTATATCTGGTATTATTTCTACTTATACTTAATACTTCTAACTTTTGATTATATTTTTTTCTTATATTTTTTCAGCACCATATACTATACACCAAAACGGTGAAAAATTGTTGAAATTTTTCTTAATTTTCCTCTATGACTTTTATATTTCTGTAGAAATACTTTTTTCCCCTTTATTGCGATAGCTTTTTCTAACACAAGTTAGCTATGACTAAACTTTTATGTATTTCTAAAAAAACATTCTATTCCCTTGTTTATTTTTATTTTTTGTATTATTATAGGAACAGAGACAACGAATTGGATTATGTCTAGAATATTTAATCTCAAAGGAGGGTACATACTATGGCACACGTAATTGGTGATGAATGTGTAAGCTGCGGATCTTGCGAAGCTGAATGTCCAGTAGGAGCTATCGCTCAGGGAGCAGATCATTATGAGATCGATGCTGACGCTTGTGTAGATTGTGGCGCTTGTGCTGCTCAGTGTCCAGTAGGAGCAATTTCTGAAGGTTAATAACGCAGAATAAGTAAGATAAGAATGCACGGTACATTTTGTATCGTGCATTTTTTTGTTTTGATATTTTGCATATTATTTCTTTTTTAATAAATTTATTTCTCTCGACGGATTCTGACGAATTCGGTGATCTTTCCTGTGCTATGATACATTTACCCATAAGGGACAAGTATTATAAGATAAGGGGGTATCTAACATGGGAAATCATATGAATACTTTAGAACAGATAAAACGTGAGACCAGAGATGATGCCAGACTGTATGCCTGTATCCGGGATCTTTATGATCAGGGAGTTTCTCTCTCTGATTTAAAAGCACTGATTCCCGATATCAGACGGACCAGAGAACAGTTACAGTTAAAACGCATGCTGCAGAATAACAACGAAGTTCTCATGGCAATGTTCAGTCAGGAGATGTCCTTTCTTCTGGATGCAAAAGAACGCCATGAAGAATTAGAATTCAAAAAACTGGATCAGTTGATCCGCCAGCAACAATCCTTCCGGAAAGCATCGGCCGAAACCGGTCCAGTTAAGAAATTAAAAAGAATCTTCCTGTCTGCTTAAGTTGGCAAACTTTGTATATTCGCCAAGCCAAGCCAGATTAACGGTCCCTACCGGGCCGTTTCTTTGTTTTGCGATAATTATTTCTGCCTGTTTTTTGAACTCTGAATCTTTATTGTAGTATTCGTCTCGGTAAATGAACATTACCACGTCCGCATCCTGCTCGATGGCTCCGGATTCACGAAGGTCCGAAAGCATCGGTCTTTTATCCGGACGGCTTTCTACCGCACGGCTTAACTGTGACAGGGATACTACCGGCACATTCAGCTCTCTGGCAAGTCCCTTTAACTGTCGGGAAATGTCTGAGACTTCCTGCTGTCTGGACTCCGAACTTCTTCCCACACTTCCGGTCATCAACTGCAGGTAGTCAATGATGATAATATCAAGTCCGTGTTCCAGTTTGTACTTTCTGCATTTCGATCTGAGTTCTGAGATAGAGATACCCGGAGTATCATCAATGATCAGCTTCGACTGACCGATAATCCCAGCTCCTTCTATCAGTTTCTCCCAGTCGGAATCTTTCATATTACCGGTTCTTAGGGACTGGGCATCTACCTGGGACTCCAGAGAAAACAGTCGGTTCACCAGCTGTTCTTTTGACATCTCCAGACTGAAGATTGCTACTGCTTTATTCTTCTTAAATGCCATATACTGCGCAATGTTTAATACAAACGCCGTTTTTCCCATAGATGGACGGGCTGCGATCAGAATAAAATCTGACGGCTGAAATCCGGAAAGTTTATAATCCAGATCAATGAATCCCGTCGGTATTCCCGTAACGGTTCCTTTACTCTTAGACGCCTTCTCAATCTTATCTAATGCATTTAAAACAACCTGTTTGATTGGTACGTAATCACCGGTCGTACGTCTCTGTAATAACTGAAACATGGATTTCTCTGTCTGTTCCATAATCGACTCTACCGGCTCTTTTCCCGCATAGCACATATTTTCAATTGATTCGTTCAGTTTAATCATCTTACGCATTAACGACTTATCTGCCACGATCTGTGCGTAATATTTCACGTTCGCAGAAGTCGGCACTGCTGTCACCAGGTCTCTGACAAATTCCAGACTGGCAATCTCCGCCGGTACGTCCTTTTCCTTCAGTCTTTCCTGCAAGGTGATCAGATCGACCGGTTTTCCTTCATTGAACAGTTCGATCATCGAATCAAAGATCACTCCGTATGACGCCTGATAAAAATCATCACCACTGATGATTTCTCCTGCAGTGGTGATGGCATCTTTATCCATAAGCATGGCGCCGACCACAGACTGTTCTGCTTCGATGCTGTGTGGCATGACTCGTTTGATGAGTGCTTCTTCCACGCCTGAATTCCTCCTATGCTTCTTCTTTTACAACAACTTTCAGCTCTGCTGTTACCTTTGGATGCAACTTAACCGGTACATTATGTGTTCCCAGTGTTCTGATTGCTTCTTTTAACTGTACTTTCTTCTTGTCGATCGTAAGATCCATCTGCTTTTTAACCTCTTCTGCGATCTCTTTTGAAGATACGGAACCGAATGCTTTGCCGCCTTCTCCCATCTTGATCGCAACTTCGATCTTACCTGCTTCGATCTTCTTGCCAAGTTCCTGCGCATCTTCATACTGCTGCTGTGCAATCTTATCGTCGTTGGCTTTCTTTAACTTCAGGTCATTTAAGTTCTTTCCGTTGGCTTCTACACCTTTATTTTTCTTTAAGATAAAGTTTCTTGCGTATCCGTCGCTGACGTTTACGATCTCTCCTTTTTTACCAAGTGACTTTACGTCTTCTGTCAAAATTACTTTCATTACAAGTCTCCTCCTTCTATCATCTCGTCAATCACCTGTTTTAAGCAGGCTACCGCTTCATCCATATCCGTATGGTTGAACTGCGCTCCCGAAGCGTTCATGTGACCGCCTCCGCCCAGACGTTCCATGATGATCTGTACATTGACCTCATCGATCGAACGTGCGCTGACGTATATTCTTCCATTATATTCGGTTAATACAAATGATGCCTTGATCTCACTGATATCCAGCAGTTCATTTGCTGCCTGTGCCCCGATGATCGTCGGGCTTTCGATGTGAAGATCCACACCTCTTGCGATGGCAAATTTATTATGATAAACCTCCGCGCTGCTGATGATCTCTGCTTTCGCTCTGTAAGATTCCATGTCATCACGGAATAATTTTCTTACCAATGTGATATCTGCACCGCATCTTCTTAAGAATGCCGCTGCTTCAAAAGTACGGACTCCGGTACTATTCACAAAGTTGTTGGTATCGATCATGATACCGGCATACAGGCTGCTCGCCTCAATCTTTGGAATCTTGATTCCGTCTACGATATACTGCAATACTTCTGATACCATCTCACATGCCGATGATGCATACGGTTCAATATAAGACAGCAGCGCATTGTCGATATTATCACTGCTCTGTCTGTGATGATCCAGAACCACGATCGTCTTGGTCGTCTTCAGAAGTTCCTCACATTCTGTCATCATCGGACGGTTCGTATCTACTACTACAACCATCGAATTCTCATCCGCCATATTCATCGCCTGTGACGATGTCAGGAACAGATCGTCCGGGTAATTCGAATCCTGTTCGAATAATTCATATAATGGTCTGAGCGATGCAGATACTTCATTAATTACAATATAAGCACGTTTTTCCAAAGCCAGTGCCGCACGGTAGATTCCCATTGCCGCACCGAACGCATCCACGTCTGTCAGCTTATGTCCCATAACAAAGATCTTATCTTTGACCGTGATAAATTCACGCAGTGCCTCTGCTTTTACACGCGCCTTTACACGGGTATTCTTTGCTGTCTGTTCACGTTTGCCACCATAATAAGTCACACCGTTACAGTCCTTGATAACTGCCTGATCGCCGCCTCTTGCAAGCGCAAGATCAATCGCAACACGTGCATAGTTGTAACTCTGCGCATAAGAATCAGAACTCAGTCCAAGTCCGATACTTAATGTCGCCGGGATTCCATTTCCGATATTTACGGATTTTACATCGTCCAGCAGGGAGAACTTATCTTCTTCCAGCTGTTTGAAGTAAGATTTCCGGATGATGATAAAATATTTATCATTCTCCAGTTTCTTAACGATTCCGTCAACCTTCGCAATATACTGGTTGATCTTACGGTCTACCAGTGCCATCAGAAGTGACTGTCTGACTTCTTCCACACTGTCGATCACTTCATCATAGTTATCAATGTAAACCAGCCCGGCAACCATCCTCTGCTCTTCGTTCTCTCGGATAATACGGTTAAATTCCGTAACATCCTGAAGATATACAGCTATAAAATATTCTTTTTCCTTTGGCAGCTCCATAAGCTGTTCTGTATCACTAAATCCTTCTACTGATACTCTCCGGATCTCTGCCTGATACTCTTTGTCATCATAATACACTTCCATTGTGACCGTCCGTTGGTCCTCTTTTGGAAATATACTCCGGTTCAATTCAGGAATGTATTTGCTGATATAAGCTTCTCCCTTGGGTTTACCTCCCAGGATTGCTTCAAATTCATCGTTCATCCAGATCGCTTTTCCATCATCCAACAGGATCGCATAAGGAATCGACAGTTCTCTCAGCAATGTATTCTGAACAATGCCATACTGTGCAGCAAACTCTACCAGGTCTTTCATAATGATGTTCTTACTGTAAAAATACAGTCCACCCACCATAATGATATATACGACTACAAATACGGCCATCAGGATTCCCGCTCTGTGATCCAGCTTATAAACCCACAAATCCATTGCTATGAGAAGCAGGGACATAATAGCCGGCCACTGGATGTAAAGTTTGAGTTGTCCTTTGAGCTGCACTTTTCCTTTTTCATTCTTCTTTTCCATGATTCTCGCCTCTGTGTGTGAGTATTTCTCACTCCTTTTGCAGTGCCTGTCAGTGATCTGATCATCCACTGCTCTTTACATACGTGGATATTATACCATTTATCCCCTGAAAAAGAAAGACGGGAAATCCTTAACGTTCTGTTAAGTATTTCCCATCATCCGGTGTTCATTTTTATGATTTATGATTCATATCCGTTTGGATTCTGTGACTGCCATCTCCATGTATCGGCACACATCTCA
>ERZ773239.2117-NODE-2117-length-12257-cov-9.798722_pt1 | contig 12257 bp, 9 predicted proteins | sample MGYA00580521_ERZ773239 | MGnify/ENA primary metagenome ERZ773239 (study PRJEB29015, sample SAMEA2737801) | human gut metagenome | biome: human gut; feature: human-associated habitat; material: faeces | place: China | collected 2012 ... | reverse complement strand
TCTCAAAAACACCGTCATCATCGTCATCATCGTCATTCGGCAAGCCTTGGCGCGGAAAATATGGGGCGTAACCCCATAGTGAACATCCAATTCAACTGAAATATTGACGTATATGCGTTAATCGCGATGAGCGTAAAGAATGACGCTGTTTTGCAAAACCGAAAAAGAAAAATAACGATGAAAATTTGAAATGACGATGTGCATTTTACAATCGCAAGACCTGCTAAGAAAAGTCAAGTAGAAATTTCAAGGCAATGCAGCTTGTAAAAAGGCCGCACCACACCAAGCCGCTTTGCATCTCAAAATGAAACGGCGGCCAGCCAATGCTTTATGGCGAAGATCAGGCGGTGTGTTCCAATGACTCCAAATAGGCTTTTACAGTGGCGTAGTAGATCCGCAGAAACTTGTTGGCGGAAGCCATCATGTAGACGCGGTAGGGCTTGCCCTCGGCGCGTTTCCTGTCCATGAACTGGTAGACCGGTTCATCCAGCGGTGTGGTCTGCAAATAGACGCTCATAACAAGAAAGAGTGTCCGCCGTAAAGACGATGCACCAATTTTGCTCATGGATTTGTGCCTGCCGGTCACATCACCGGAATCGTTTGGTGGAGCATCCAGCCCAGCGTAGGCTACGAGCGCTTTCTTGGAATAAAAGCGGCGCACATCCCCGATTTCAGCTATGAGCTGCGGTCCCAGAGTCGGGCCTACTATGACCAGAGGACTACTATTCCAAAAGAAAACATCTGCGCTTTTGACTTTGCATCTGCCGCACATCGCTCGCCGTAGCGGCACTTAGAATTGTGCGGTATTGCCTTAAGTTAATTTTCGCGGCCTGTTGCGCAGGTTTGCTGAAAATTACTAGGTGTCATTCCTGTTTGCTTCTTAAATATATAATTGAAATATTGCGGATTATTAGCACACCCGACAGCTTCTGCGACAGCACTTATTTTCAGGTCTTTATCCTCTGCCAGCATTTGTTTTGCCTTTTCAATTTTTAATTCGTTTAGATATGCAGAAAATCTCTTTCCTGTATATTTGACAAATTGTTTGCTAACATAGTCTACATTCATATAAAGGTGGGTTTCTGCTATATTTTTTAGGGATAAATTCTGGTCAGAAATATGCTCTTTTATGTATTGAATTGTTTTATCTATCGCTTTGTTTGAGGAGGTCGCACTTGAAACGGCATCCTTCATTGTCCCAATCACTTCTTCTGCGATTGGCGTTGCAGGAATTCCTTTTAACGGTAATGGCACATTATGTACAAGAACACTTACCTGTCCATGAAATTGTATTCGCTGCAACACATATCTTAGCATTTCTTCTAAGTCAGACCTAACCGTTATGTTCTCTGCAATTACACACGGGTTAAGCGTTAGTATTTCTTGATCATTGACATCACACAAAAGATATAGATTGTGCTGCGTTTGAAAAAAGCAAATGACCTTATCTGGGAACTGCTCACGACATGCATTCGTTAGCGAATTTACCACGCCGGACATTTTGCTTTTGTCAATGGTATAGCGGCATAGCAAAAAGTCAGTTTGATGCATTTCAAGAAATTCAGAAAATGTTGAAAGTGAAGCATCGAGGTTTTCTGCAGATAAAGCATCTTCCATAATTGTCCATATGCGACTAGAAAATACATCCGTTTTTGCAGCATATTGCTGACTGGAAAGATCTAGGAAATGTCGTCTTTTTTGACAGGTGCGTTTGGCTTCTTCTATCACTCTTATTATTTCGTTTTCATTGCATGGTTTTAGTAGATAGTGATCAACGCCTAATTCCATAGCCTTTTTGGCATATTCAAATTCGCCATAGCCGGACAAAATTATAAATTCAATGTTTCCTCCAACATCTTTCAGGCGTTGAATCATTTCCAGCCCACTCATACCGGGCATGCGAATGTCAGTAAGCACAATGTCAGGATATTCGTCAAGGATTGCATCATACGCTTCATTTCCGTTTTTACAAACCGCAACAACCTCAATATCCAGACTTTTCCAATCGATGAAGGTGGCTATTGTCTCTCGAATAGCCTTCTCATCATCTGCGATTACAAGTCGATACACGTTTATTTTTCCCCCTTAAACGGAAAATAGGATATGTGAATTTCTACTATAGCCCAATCATCCTCATTATAGAAGCGGATATGGTAAGCATCCCCGAAGTTGATTCGCAGACGCTGATCAATGTTCAGCAATCCTATTCCAAAGCCACGTGATTTATACTGCTTTTCCACCAATCCTTCATAAAAATCATCGGGAAATTGCGAACCGGTATTCGCAACACGAATACAAAGATCTTTTTCTTTTTGCTCGATAGATAGTCTAATGTGGCACACATCATCGCCGCTTTCCATTCCGTAATGTACTGCATTTTCGACCAATGGCTGTATGGTAAGCTTCGGAATCAAAGCGTTCTCTGCTCCGGGTGTAATTCCTTGAGAATAATCGAGCTGATCTTCAAAGCGGATATTTTGAATCGTCATGAAGTAATTCAAAAGCTCGAGTTCGGTTTTTAATGTGTGTATATCTGTACTCTTACTTAGGGTTATGCGCAGCAGATGCCCAAGTGCTTCCGTCATGGCAGATATTTGAGTTTCCCCGATTGCTTTGGCGCGCCAATTTACAGACTCTAGTGTATTATAAAGAAAATGCGGATTGATTTGCTTTTCCAACGCCTCAAGTTCAGCATCCTTACGCAATAACTCGTTGACATAATTTTTGTCAATCAGTTCGCAAATTTGGTGCGCCATATGGTCAAACTGCTCATCAAGGCATCCTATTTCGTCTTTTCCATATTCTCCATCTTCCGGGGGAGCCGATAAATCGTGATGGTCTGCACCGAAGCGCCTCATTTTGTTATTGATGGAGGATACCCGAACTGTAATAGTATCTAAAAGGTAATTTGTGAGTAGTACCATACAGCTCAAAACCAATGCCATAACACAGAAAGATATTAAAGTGGCTGATTTAATAGAATGATTGATTGTATCATAGGGGATAGATATCTCACAATTCCACCCTGTCAACTCAAGGCTCTTCTGAACAAAGAAGTGCGACGCTCCAGAAGACATTTCTACCAAATAGCTGTTTTTATGATAATTATGTGGGGTCAAAAACTCCTCTGAAGGATCAGAACTATACACCAGCCTTTGCCCGTCAAAGATAAAAAAGTCGGGGTCGTCATACTGGCTCGTCCACGAAGTCGTATCTTTTACAAGAGAATCCAAATCAATGCATAATACCATAAAGCCAAGGTGCTTTAACGAAAGCCCATTGATTTCCCTGATTTCTCTCACCAAAAAGAGATCGTACTGATCAATATAATCCGTAACAAATACCGGTGCGCCACCCCCTGCAGCAGCCTTTATGGATAGGTCTTGTATGATATCATTCGGAAGTGAAGAAATGTAAGGCGATGCGCTATAGGTGGCATAGTAATCATTTATAACGCAAATACAGTCCAGATAATTACCATAAAACTGGTTTTGATAATATTGTACGATGTTGTGCATAGCTTCAAAGCTGCGGCGGTATTGAAAATAGTCAATCTCACGCAACGATGCCTTGGTCAAGGAATCCTGCACGGTGCTGTCTGCTAAAATCATATTAGAAATGTCTTCGAGAGCAGTAAGCTGTCTGGCAATTTGCGCTCCGGCTCCCGATAAGCTGGCGACTGCAGATTCCTGTAGGTTTTTATTTGCAGCATTAGAAACCAGTTCTATTCCAAATGAAAAGCAGATGACGAATGTAAGTGCCAGAATAGAAACCAGCAGCTGCAATTTCTTTTTTAGAGGAACGTCCTGAAAAAATCGACGTAGATGCATACGCTTCCCCCTGTGTTTAGACTGTTGAATTTGTGTTATATTCCTTATAAAATAGTGTAGCATATACGAAAAGCAAAGAAAAGGACTCTCATTAAAAACCTCGGAAATTCTGAAATACGCATCGGTTTTTCGGATTCATTTTAAAGATCATGTCTGGTACAATGATGGTGTCATCAGGAAAGCAAACCACAGATTCCCAATGCAACTGAACACGGAAGGAGAACGATTATGAAATTCAAGAAAATCGCGGCCGCAACCATGGCTGGAGCAATGGCTCTCAGCTTGGCTGCTTGCGGCGGAAGCAACACTGCATCTGCCTCCACGGCAGCAGGCGCTGCCACTTCGGAAGCTGCCGCCGATAGCAACACCTCTGGGGAGAAAAAACTCACTGTAACATGGTGGGGAAACCAAACGCGCAATGAGCGCACGATCTCTACGCTGAATCTCTATGCGGAGCAAAACCCCGGCGTCACCTTTGACCCCCAGGTGGCTGAGTGGGCAGATTACTGGAATAAGCTTGCTACTGCCTCTGCCGGAAAGGCTCTCCCTGATGTTATCCAGATGGACTATAAGTATCTGGATCAGTACATCAAGAACGGTCTGCTGACTGATTTGACTCCCTATGTAGAGGATGGTACCCTTGATGTTTCCAATATTGATGAAGGAATTCTGAACACCGGCAAAGGCTCTGACGGTGGTTTGTATGCCATCTGCATCGGTGAAAATGCGCCTGCTCTGGTTTATAACAAAACCTTGCTGGATGAAAACGGCATTACGGTAAAGGATAACATGACCGTCGATGAGTTCAAGGCTCTGTGCAAGGAAGTCTATGAAAAGACTGGTTACAAGAGCAATTACTATTACAATCAGGGCGAAAACAACCTCGAATATGTTCTGCGTGCAAAGGATATCACCCTGTTTGAAAATGGGAAACTCGGCGCAGCATCAGCCGATGACTTCAACCAGTACTTCGGCGTATTTGAGGATGGTATTAAGGAAGGCTGGATGCTTTCTGCAAGTTCTTTTGCCGAGCGTAATATTGGTACCATTGAGCAGGATCCGCTGGTTTATGGTTCTGATCCTGCCAACCGTTCCTGGTGCACTTTCCTTTGGACTAACTCTCTGAGTGCAATTCAGGCAGCTGCACCGGAAGGCATGGAACTGGGTATTACGACATGGCCGAGCGATGATGCAAAAAAGTCCAATTACCTCAAGCCTGGTCAGTTCTTCTGCGTCTCCTCCGACAGCAAAGATCCTGTTGAAGCCGCGAAGGTGATTGATTTCTTTACCAACTCTGTTGACGCAAATAAGATTTTGCTTGCTGAGCGTGGTGTCCCTGCCAGCACTGTAGTTGCCGATGCAATTGCACCTGATCTGGATGCAGGCACTCAAAGTGGCATGACATTTATTAAGAACGTTATTGCTCCTAATTGTTCTCAAATTAACGCCGCTCCTCCGGAGGGTACTTCTGAGGCCATCAACCTGCTGAAGCAGTTGGAAGAGCAGCTTTGCTATGGTCAGATTACCGCACAGGAAGCCTCTGAGCAGTTCTTTACGCAGGGTAACGCATTCCTTGCTGCAAAGGCAGGCTAATTACATCATAGTTTTCTTCTGATTTTGCCGGGCCGGGCAAGAGATGCTCGGCCCGGCATATTTTGTAGTTCAAACTATTTAAGGAGGAATTTCTGCGTGAATAAGTCTTCAAAATCTTTGGCCCAAACTCTTAATCAGGAGCATGTCGCCGGTCTTGTTTGCACTTCACCTTTTATCATCGGTCTTTTCGCGTTCTTGTTGATTCCGATGGGAATGAGTCTGTATTACTCTCTGTGCAACTATAGTGTGCTGTCCACCCCTACTTTCGCAGGTTTTAAAAACTATGTGAATGCTTTTACAGCAGATCCTTTATTTTGGACCTCTATGAAAGTTACGTTTTTCTTTGCACTGGTTTCGGTTCCGCTTCGTCTGGTATTTGCATTGATTGTTGCCCTCCTACTTCAAAAGACCTCTAAGGCAAATGCTTTTTATCGAGCCGCTTATTATCTTCCTTCCATCATCGGCGGTTCTGTGGCAGTTTCTATTTTGTGGAAACGCATGTTCGCAACGGATGGCGTCATCAACCAGATATTAGGAACCAATTATCCTTTCCTCGGTAATACCAGCACCGCCATTTGGACCCTGATTCTGTTGTCCATTTGGCAGTTTGGATCTTCTATGCTGATTTTCCTCTCTGCCTTAAAACAAATCCCTGCTTCTCTGTATGAGGCTGCTGAAATTGATGGTGCAAATAAGGTCCGCACTTTCTTTAAGATCACATTGCCACTGTTAACACCCACCATCTTTTTCAACCTGGTTATGCAGATGATCAATGGCTTTTTGGCATTTACACAGTGCTACATTATCACTCAAGGCAAGCCCATGAATTCTACTTTGTTCTACACGGTTTATATGTATCAGCAGTCGTTTGAGTTCTATAATACAGGTTACGGTGCCGCACTTGCATGGATTATGCTGATGGTTATTGGTACGATTACAGCTATTCTGTTTGCTACCAAAAAGTTCTGGGTTTATGAGGGAGGCATTTGATTATGCATTCAAAAAAAATGCTTGGAAAAGTCTTGTACCATATTATTGTATGTGGTATTGGTCTTATTATGATCTATCCGCTGGTTTGGATGGTTTGCAGTTCGTTCAAGCCGACATCAACCATTTTTCAAACCGCCGGTTCTCTTATACCAGAGCAATTTACGCTTGAAAACTATGCCAACGGATGGCGCGGAATTGGCGCCTTTACTTTTGGGAAGTTTTTCTGTAACTCCTTCTTCCTGGTGATTCTTGCAACAATTGGTACGCTGCTGTCTTCTGCTATCGTTGCATATGGTTTTTCCCGTTGTAATTTCAAATGTAAAGGCATCTTGTTTGCCGCTATGCTTGTAACGATGATGCTGCCCGCACAGGTGTTAATGATCCCTCAATATCTGTGGTATCAAAAATTGGGTTGGGTTGGCACTTATCTTCCCCTGATTGTACCGTTTTTCTTTGCTACCCAGGGATTCTTTACCTACTTGATGAAAAATTTCATTGATGGCATTCCTCGGGAACTTGATGAGGCAGCAGTTATAGATGGTTGCAGCTATTATGGCGTTTTCGGACGCATCATTTTACCATTGATGGTACCTGCACTTATTACCGGCGCAATTTTCTCTTTTATGTGGCGATGGGACGATTTTCTTTCTGCCCTGTTATACATCAATAGCACGGAAAACTACCCGGTATGTTTAGCACTTAAACTGTTCTGTGATCCGAGTTCTTCTTCTGATTATGGTGCAATGTTTGCAATGTCTACGCTTTCCATTCTGCCCGCTGTTCTTATCTTTATCTTCTTCCAGAAATACCTCGTTGAAGGTATTAGCACTTCTGGTTTGAAAGGATAACTTCCATGAATGTTCTGACAACTGTGTTACAACAATATTTGAGTTCATGTGAGAAAACGCAGGAAGCACACGAGAACGATAAATGGCGTTTGCGCCTACATTTAATGCCTCCTACCGGTTTTATGAATGATCCAAACGGTTTGTGTTGGTTCAAAGGTCTGTGGCATGTGTTTTTTCAATATGCGCCTTCCAGCCCGGAAGGCGGACTCAAATATTGGGGTCATTACACAAGCCCGGATATGCTGCATTGGACCTATTGGGGCACTCCGCTGATTCCTGATCAGCCTTTCGACTGCCATGGTGAATATTCTGGATCTGCCATCGTAAAGGATGATGTTTTGCATGTCTTTTATTCGGGAAATCTCTTTTTACAAGGCAACCCTCCGCGTGCATTTTCCGTTATACATGTTACATCAAAGGATGGATTCCATTTTTCCGAAAAGGAAGTTGTGATTTCTTCGGAGGATTATCCCCAAGCTTGTAGTTGCCAAATTCGTGATCCCAAAGTGTGGAAAGATGGCAGCGAGTATCGCATGGTTCTGGGCGCACAAACCATCAATGAAACCGGAGCCGTATTGATATATCATTCTGCTGATTTGGATCATTGGGATTTTGAGAGAATGATGGTTCCCGGCAAAGATTTTGGTTATATGTGGGAATGCCCTGACGTATTCAAGATCAATGATTCCAATTATCTTTCGTTGTCTCCTCAGGGAATCCCTTCCGAGGAATTCCGTTATGCAAACGTATTCCAATCTGTTTGGACAAATATGCGTGACGAACCCAATTTTACCTATACCGAATGGGATAAAGGCTTTGATTTTTATGCTCCTCAAACCTTTGCTGCGCCCGATGGACGTCGAATCTTATATGGTTGGATGGGTATGGATGCATTGGCCGGATACAGTAACCCAACCATTAAATATGGTTGGCAACACGCGCAAACATTGCCTCGTGTTATCACAGAAAAAAACGGCATTCTGTATCAAATGCCCGTAAAGGAAATCGAACAGCTCCGCATGAGTTCCTTCTCCGTCGAAGAGTCTGCAAAGCTTCTTTTGCCTTGTGAGCTTGCATTGCAGAATCCTGATAACAGTTCGTTTGATCTAATGCTTGGCACCGGTCTTCATTTTGCATTTGAACAAAATGATTCGGTTTTGCGCTTATACTTTACCGATGAGACAGGATCCGGTCGAACCGAACGCAAAGCCAAAGTCAAGGGAGTAAAAAATGTCAGACTTTGGATCGACACCTCAAGCGTAGAGATATTTGTCAATGATGGCGCAGTTGTATTTTCAACTCGGTTTTATCCTGACAGCGACAAAATTGAGTTATATGTGAGAGCTGATCACCCCTGTGCAATTACAGGGTGGAATCTCAAACCCATAACAATGGAGAGGGGACAGATCTATGTTTGATGTTGTGGCACTTGGTGAACTCTTAGTTGACTTTACCGAGAATGGTCAGTCTCAGCAGGGTAACCCGATTTTTGAGGCCAATCCCGGTGGTGCCCCTTGCAATGTACTGGCCATGCTGGCCAAGCTGGGCAAACGAACTGCCTTTGTGGGCAAGGTTGGCAATGACTTTCATGGTGCTATGTTGAAGAATGTTGCAGAACAGGCTGGCATTGATCTGCGCGGTTTAGCCGTAGATCCGAGAATTCCCACAACCTTAGCGTTTGTACATACAGCCCCTGACGGAGACCGGGACTTCTCCTTCTACCGTTCTCCGGGCGCGGACTGTATGCTGACGGCTGACGAGATGCCGGAAGATCTTATTCAGGACACAAGAATCTTCCATTTCGGAACCCTCTCGCTGACCAATGAGCCTGTGAGAGAGGCTACCCATAAGGCCATTGTCTGTGCCAAGGCATCCGGGAGCCTTATTTCATTTGATCCGAACCTGCGCCCACCATTATGGAACGATTTGACTGAGGCAAAGGCTCAGATAGAGTGGGGACTCGCGCAGTGTGATATTTTGAAAATTGCTGATAATGAAGTAGAGTTCCTAACAGGGGAGACGGATTTGACGAAGGGTGCACAGATGCTGCGCCGGCAGTTTCCGAATATTAAGCTGTTCAATGTTACCCTTGGTCCTGCAGGCAGCGTTTCCTATTACAAGGATATGAGAGTTGAGCGTCCAAGCCTTGGGTCTGGCAAAGTTATCGAAACCACAGGTGCCGGCGATACATACTGCGGTTGTGTATTAGCATATGTTCTTGATCATGGCATCGAAAATTTAAGCGAAGATCAGTTAGCTGAAATGATTACGTTTGCTAGTGCGGCTGCACGTCTCGTCACGACTCGCCGAGGAGCAATTCGATCCATGCCGTCTCGGCATGAAGTCGAAGAACAGCTAAAATAAATTCGGGTTCAAAGCACTATGACCCTGCACAGAAATGTGCAGGGTCTTTACTTTTTGGCTTACTAGTGAAATCTCGTAGACCAAAATAATATAACAGCCTTCCTGTTGCTTGACATATAGCAAAGGAAAGGCTGTTGCTGTATGTGCGCACGGCAATGGGTAATAGGAGGTATAATGGCTTACATCAAGAAAAAATCCGAACGAAAATTCAAAATCACTGTCTGCAACGGCTATAAGGTCAATGGTCAGAAACGGATGAAAGCGCAGACCATCGCTGTGCCATCATCCGTGCCAAAGCGCGGCATTCAGCAGTATGTCATGGCTGAAGCGGAACGCATCGAGAAAAAGTTCAAGTATGGTGTAGAAGAAAGTGACCAGACCCACTTTGATCAGTACGCCGAAAATTGGCTCAAACGGCAGGAACCGTTTTTCAAAGCTACTACCTACGCAGGCTATAAGAGAAACCTTGACATTGTTTATCCGCTGATTGGGGGCATTCCGCTTGCAAAGCTGCTCCCCATGACCTTAGAGGAAATGTGTGAGGAACTGCGCAAGCGCCCGGGGCGTGGTGGAAATTGCATCAAGGAAACCACGGTGCAGAAATATCTCGAAACGGTTTCTTCGGTGCTGGAAGATGCCAAGAAAAATGACATCATTCCATTCAATCCGGCGCACCGTGTCCGCAAGAAGCATTTTGAGAAGGAAGTGCAGCATATTCCGCAGAAATATGAAATGAGTAAACTGATGCGGGCAATTCAGAACGAAGCGATTCTGTATCGGGCGTACTATACGCTGGCAATTACGACCGGATTGCGGCGTGGGGAACTGTGCGCCCTGCAATGGCGGGACATAACCGGTGCTTGTGAACTGACCGTCCGCCGTTCCCGCAGCTGCGCATCTGGGCAGATTGTTGAGAGCGACACCAAGAGCCATCGGGAACGGATTGTAACCATTCCGCTGGGGATATGGGACCTTCTGATGGCGCTGCGACAGCAACAGGTGCTGCATAGCGGCGTTCCGGATAGAGAACAGCCAATTTTTACAGACCCAGACGGTCATGTGCCGCACCCGGATACCTTTACCCGACATCTGCGTAAGCTGTATAAGCAATGCGGATTATCTGAGGATTACCACCTGCACACCCTGCGGCATTTCTACGCAACCTATCTGCTGCAGGAGGGCACCAGTAAACAGGTGGCGGCATCCCTGCTGGGTCATGCGGATACGGCGTTCTTGGAGCGTACCTACTGCCACCCACAGGATGCGGTGAAGCTTCAGGCCGCAAACCTGATGCAGGATTTGTTGAACAGCCAAAATCCGTGCTATGTTGCATTTATGAAAAATAAGAATAGAAAAGTCAAGAAAGCAGGTTGAATAAGCAGCGGCACCGTCAGAGATGGCGGTGCCGTTTTTGTCAGTAATAGGTAGAATTTTGGGTGAAAGATTGTTGGGTGTGGTGATAGCTTTCTGTCGCAGTTGTCGATATGCTTTGTAGTACCGCAGGTCAAAAAAATAATACTAAGGAGCGTGCAAAATATGGCATCTATCAGAAAGCGCGGCAGCAATAGCTACTTGATTGTGGTATCTCGTGGGTATGACTACGAGGGAAATCGACTAAAATCAGTTCAAAAGACCGTTAAGCCACCAAAAGAGTATACACCCAAACAGGCAGAAAAGTGGGTAAAGGAGCAAGCGATTCTATTTGAACGAGATGTTCAGCATACGCCTGAACCCATCAACCGCAGCATTACGCTGGCAAAGTACATTGAGCATTGGGCGGCTGATATAGGACCGAAGAAGCTGGCGGACTCTACATACCAACGAGATTTGCAGGATATTCGGCGCATTCTGCCGACGCTGGGCAACTGTAAACTGACCGATTTGCGTAAAGAGGTTATCCGTGATTTTTACGAAGAAATGCGGCGCAGCCCGCGTTTGGACGGCAGAGGGAATCTATCCGAGAAGTCGGTCGAGGGCTTACACAACACGCTGTGCGGCATCCTGTCGGCGGCTGTGGACGAGGGATACCTGACTCATAATCCCGCATGGCGGTGCTACAAGCCGAAAGGGCAGAAGACAGAACGTCCTGTAGCCGATGAGGAAACCGTAAAGAAACTGATTACAGCGTTTGAAGGTCAGAGTATGAAGTACGAAACCTATTTCAAGCTGGTGCTGGCAACCGGACTGCGCAGGGGTGAAGCCTGTGGGCTGAAATGGAGTGACATTAACTGGCGTAAACGGACGATTCATGTACAACGCGGGGTGGTGAAATTGAGCCACCAAGAATCAATCACGAAAGACCCTAAGACGACCAGCGGTGACCGTATGGTGTATTTGAGCAAAGAAATGTGCCAGCTACTCAAGGCGTGGCAGAACGAATGTGAGTGGGATAGGCAGCAGACCGCGAACGAAACCGTATCTGAAGATGATTACTTATTCCGCCAGCCGAACGGAAAGCCTATGTGCCCTAGCACATTCACATACAGATTCAAGCTGATTTTGAGGGCTAACAACCTGCCACTGGATTTGAGTGTGCATAGCTTGCGCCATACCAATGCCAGCCTGCTGATTTCACAGGGCGTGGATGTACGAACGGTTGCCAGCCTGCTTGGTCATGCACAGGCAAGCACAA
>ERZ773239.2110-NODE-2110-length-12333-cov-6.596025_pt1 | contig 12333 bp, 9 predicted proteins | sample MGYA00580521_ERZ773239 | MGnify/ENA primary metagenome ERZ773239 (study PRJEB29015, sample SAMEA2737801) | human gut metagenome | biome: human gut; feature: human-associated habitat; material: faeces | place: China | collected 2012 ... | reverse complement strand
CACCGAACAGGGACTCGTCCTCTAAGAAACCGTCCAACACACCGTTGCCAATCCATGTCGATGATCCTATGCGCGTGGGACAGGTGCTCGCGGACGCCCTTGGCAAACCCCGGGCTCATGTCACACGTCACCAGGGAGACCCTGTCCGGGTCGCCGTTATGGTCCATGAAGTCCCGCGCGAACTCCTTGACGGTGCTCGAGCCCTTGCCGGGGACCACGCAGACCACGTTGCACCCCGTCAGGTCGGCGACCACGGTGATGTACCTGTGGCCTTTGCGGCTGGTCTCGTCGATGCCGATGGCCTCCACACCCGTGTAGTCCTCGTCGAGCCTGGCCTCGTCCACGTAATGGCGGATGAACCGCTACAGCCTCGTGTCGTGCTCGCCGACCTGCGCCGCGACGTCCGCCACCGGCTGCGTCTTGGCGAGCTCGACGACCATGGCCTCGAACAGGAGCGCGGACGCCACTGCCCGGTCTCGCCCACGGCACCGGAACCGTCCTGACGCCATGGGCCTGGCAGGCCACGCGCGGCACGAGCGCGTGGATGTGGGCCTTGTACTGGAAGAAGTCCGAATGGCGCCACGTGCGTTCCGCCGTGTCGTGAACCGGGCATGACTCCTCCCGGCATTTCGCCTCGGGGCAATGGAACCGGGAGCCGGGACCGTATCCGACCGTGATGCGCAGCTCCCGCTTGCCACCGGCCGCGTCCCTGAACGACACGTCGATGACTTTCCACGGGTTGGCGAGTTGCAGGGCGGCGGTGAACAACATCGTATGGTATCCATACCACCCAAACTACCCCGCCGTCATCACCTACCGGGATGGCTTACCCACACCAAACAGCGAAAGACCCAAATTCCATGCAGATTCGACTTAAGTCAGGAGGGGGCCCTCTAGTCTTGGGTTTCATGTAGACCTGATCCTTGATGGGGGTGTTGTGTTGCTTGCCCGCATGACCGGTGCCGCCATAACACATGAGGAGTGCATTAACATAGATACCTATATACAGGATTTTGGGAAATCGGGGAGAGATTGATGTTGAAGAAGTTGGACGTACAGCATGTTTTCATCGTGGGCTCAAAGGGAATTCCCGGTAACTACGGTGGCTATGAAACGTTCGTGGATAAGCTCACTGAGTACCACCAGAACAATCCGAATTTGAAGTACCATGTGGCATGCAAAGCCAAGGATACCAAAACTTTTGAGTATCATAATGCCGATTGCTTCGATGTGAAGGTGCCCAGCATTGGACCTGCTCAGGCGATTTATTATGATGTTGCTGCACTGAATCAGTGTGTGAAATACATCAGACAGCACAATATTCAGCATCCAATTGTGTATATTCTTGCTTGCCGCATCGGACCGTTTGCCGATCATTTCCAGAAGGTAATTCATAAGCTGGGTGGGAAGCTGTATATCAATCCGGATGGGCACGAGTGGATGCGCGCCAAGTGGAGTGCTCCGGTACGTAAGTATTGGAAGATTTCTGAGCAACTGATGACCAAGCACTGTGACTTGCTGATCTGTGACAGCAAGAACATCGAGAAGTACATTCACGATGAGTACGGCAAATATAACCCGAAGACCACATTCATCGCGTATGGTGCTGAGACTCGTAAGAGCAAACTAACGGATGATGATCCAAAGCTGACTGCTTGGTATAAGGAGAAGGGTCTTTCACCAAAGTCCTATTATCTGGTTGTCGGACGTTTCGTGCCTGAAAACAATTATGAAACCATGATTCGCGAATTCATGAAGAGTCATTCCAAGCGTGATTTCGCGCTTATCACCAATGTGAGTGACAAGTTCTTGGAAGAGCTGAAGGAAAAGACACACTTCGATCAGGATCCGCGTATCAAATTCGTGGGAACCGTGTATGACAAAGAACTGCTTATGAAGATTCGTGAAAATGCATATGGGTATTTCCACGGTCATGAGGTCGGTGGTACCAATCCGAGCTTATTGGAAGCTCTTGGATCCACTGATTTGAATCTGTTGCTGGATGTTGGCTTCAATCGTGAGGTTGCTGAGGATGCTGCACTGTACTGGAATAAGCAACCGGGTAACTTGGCTTCGCTTATTGACCAAGCAGATAACATGAACGCCGGTGAGATTACTGAGTTGGGGGAGAAGTCATCCCAGCGTGTTGTTGAAGCCTATTCTTGGCAGCATATTGCCGATGAATATAAGCAGTTATTCAAAAACTGATGGAGAAAAAATGAGTCAGCAAATAGCAATTCTTTTAGCGAGTTATAATGGTGAGCAATTTATTCGAGAACAAATTGACTCAATTCTCTCTCAAAGTTGTACCAACTGGCATTTATATATCAGAGATGATAATTCTTCCGACGATACTCTTTTGATTGAGCATGAATATGAGAGCCGTTATCCGCAGCAAATAACAGTGGTGGATATTCCCAGTGTTGAGCATGGTGCTAAGCATAATTTTTGGTTATTGTCTCAATATGTGCTAAAAGAAACTGATGCAGCATATATTATGTTCTGTGATCAGGATGATGTGTGGATACAATCAAAGATAGAAGATACTTTCTCTGCAATGAAATCCGCCGAACAAAAGTTTCAAGATCGTCGGATTTTGGTTCATACGGATCTTAAGGTTGTTGATAGAAATCTCAAGGTTTTAGGGAATTCTTTTATTAAATATCGAGCTTTAAATCCTTCTTATACTGAAATTAATAGGATTGTTGTGCAGAATAATGTTACAGGTTGCACGACAATGCTTAGCAGGGATCTTTTGGGAAAGGCTTTTGAGCTTGAAGACGTTGGGGAAATTGCCATGCATGATTGGTGGTTTTCTTTAGTGGCGTCAGTGTTTGGACATATTGTTTTTGTGGATAAACCAACGATTCTATATCGACAGCATGGCGATAACGTAGTTGGAGCAACCAAAGTTAATAGTTTATCATTCATTTTGAAAAGACTTTCTGGTAATAATCATATCAAGAAGACTTTGCATATGGCTGTTGACCAAGCGAAAGTTTTTCTTAACACATATCAAGATATACCATTAGATGATCGTAGTTCTTTGGAGTCCTTTGCTAAATTGTATGAGTACTCAAAAATTCAACGTATTCTTACGCTATCTAAAGGGCATTATTGGAAACAAGGTCCTATTCAGATTATTGGTGAGTATATTTTTATATGATAATGCAAAAAATAGATATTAGTCGACTTAGATTGTCTACCACTAGACTTTTTAATTGTCTTTTATGTCTCATCGGGTTTTTTTCTAGTACTCCGGTTCTCAGAATAGGCGATTATAGTATATACATGTGGCTTATGGGCGTCACTGTTCTCTTGCTTATCATAACTGGTAAGCTTAGGATGAGAACGACGCCGTTATTACCTTTTTCTCTTGTAGCTTGTATAACATTTTGCTTCTCGTATTCGACTCTTTCGGAGGCGTATAGGGAGAACGACCTTAAAGGTTTGCTTAGTATTTTATTAATTTTCATAGTTTCTACCTCACTTCTTAGCGGTGACAAAGATTCTGAGAATGTAATACGTGGTGTTTTGACAGCTGGAAAAATAAATATTATTTGGATATTGTTGCAAACTTTATTTTGGAATTTTTTAAAAATCGATTTAAATGATCTTGTTTTTAATCAAACACTTCATATGGTAGAGAATGCGTCGCAGTATAAAGCTTCTGGACTTGTATCGACTGGGCTCTGCTGGAATGCAGGGGGAATTGCTGCGGCGATTATCCTGGTAGCCGCATTTGCTGGTTCTCAATGGAAAGTTTTTGCACTAATATCGAGTATCTTAACACAAAGTAGTACGATGATTGTTGGTGTCGGCATAGTCATACTATTTTTCCTGTTTCAGTATCTTTTCTCAAAGAGACTAAAAAATAATAAAATTGGTATAGGAAATCTTTTTATAGATATGACTTTTGTTGGTCTAATCGTTATGCTTCTTGTTTTTGTGTCTAAAATTCAAGATATGTTTAACAAGGTTATGCAAACGTCGTTAGACAGATTGAATATGCTTTTCAATGATGTTCAATTGGATTCGAGCGCAACTGCACATTTTGATTACTATTCGAATTTACCCGATTTGATTCATTGGATGAGTTCCAAGCAATTCTTATTCGGATACGGAATTGATTGTTCAGGCTTGCCTTATACAAAGTTGACGCGTCAGTATTTTTCACTTGATTCTTGGTTTTTGGAAAGTGATATAGTGAATACCTTTCTGGGTATGGGGATTTTTGGCATTGTATCTCTTTATTTCTTTCTCATATACATAGTGATAAAAAGATGGAAAGATGCAAGAATCATTTCTATAGTGATGGTGTCTTACATTGTTTGTGGGTATTTTTATGACATTCAATCTGTGACGTATTACTGGCTTTTATTTATAGAATTTGCTTTGCTTAATTATAAAGGACAAATGACAGAGAGTAAGAAGGAGTTGTTAAAATGAGTAAAGATATTGTTCGTATTGGATTATGTGGATTAAGCTTCTGCTCCCCTAATCTCGGGTGTAGTGCGTTGGCATATGCCTTTCGCAAATTGCTGATTGATATATTTAAGAATGACAATGTCCAACTGAAAATAGTTGTTTTTTCTAACGTTGATAGTAAGGATTATGTAGTTACTTCGGAAAAATGGGTATCCGAAGAACTGATTAGATATTCATTTAAGAAAATCAGCTCTATCAAGTTAGCCAAAGCTAAAATTGAAGAGTGTGATGTGGTCTTTGATTTTACTGAGGGGGATAGTTTCTCTGACATCTACGGGCTAAAAAGATTTGCTCTGACCTCTTTCTTTAAGTTTGTAACCATTAAGAAGGATGGATGTCTTGTTCTTGGCCCTCAGACATATGGGCCGTTTAAAAATAAGCACGTAAAAAAAATGGCTAAATGGCTTATTTCTTCGGCAGATAGAGTTTATGCTCGTGATAAAAAATCCGCGAAGCTTGTTGAAAGCATTACTGGTATAAAGGCGATTACTACGACAGATGTGGCATTTGCCTTGCCCAAAGACCAAGTCCAAATAGATGGTTGTGGACGTCCGAGCTTCGGTTTGAATGTTTCGGGCCTTCTCTGGACTGGTGGATATACGGAATCTAACCAGTTTGGTTTGAGCGTTAATTATCGTGAATATATTAAAAGGCTTATTCCCGAAATCATTGAACGCGGTTACAATGTACATCTCATCCCTCATGTGGTAGGCGACATGTATCCGGAATGTGATTCCCCAATTTGCAAGGAGCTGTCGGAACAGTATGAGCATTGTATTTTAGCTCCCGATTTTGTTTCTCCGATGCAGGCAAAGGGGTACATTTCTAATATGGATGTATTTTCGGGTGCTAGGATGCATGCTACTATTGGTGCGTTTTCTTCGGGGGTTGTCACTCTTCCCTTCGCTTACAGCCCGAAGTTTGAGGGATTGTACGAATCTATTGGTTATCCGTATTTGATTGATGGAAGAAAGCTGTCTACGGATGAAGCGGTTGGTTTGACTTTGAAGTATCTGGATGAGACCGAGAAGCTACGCGAAGCCCAGCATCAGGCACTTGATAAGGCTTATCAGAATCTGGGAGCTTTCTCTGCTGATCTTAGAGACTGGCTCAATCACTCCGTATTGGCGATTGACAACGACTGATGGATCTGTGATATCAAGTGATTAAAAAAATAGGTAAAGCTTTCCTTAGAATTGAGCACGCTTGCTCTGCTTTTCTTCATGTACTAAAAGCAGGTGGAATCAACACTATCAAGGTTAGTCAGGTCCAAAAAGATGATGTTTTGTCTGGGAAAAATATTGTCATCACTGGTGGAAGCTCAGGTATTGGACTTGCAATTGCAAAGAAAAGTATCGAGGCCGGAGCCAAAGTTGTAATCACTGGTCGTAATGAGGAAAAACTCAAGCAGACTGTATCAGATTTGGGGTCGCAGCATGCTGGCTATGTTCTTTGGGACATAACCGACTCTGCGCAGGCAGATGATAAAGTTGCACAATGCGTTGACTATTTTGGTGGGCGCGTAGATGCGGTCGTAAATAATGCTGGAATTCAACCTCATGAATTTTTCCCGAACGTAAGTGTGGCTGAGTGGAACCGAGTGTACGAGACTAATAGTCAAGGTACGTTCTTTGTTTCACAAGCTTTCTGCAAATATTGGATGCAGGCTTCTTCGGGCTGTTATCGACATCTCATCAATATCTCTTCGCAAGGAGGGTTTGTCGGGGCTACGTATCCGTATCGTATGTCTAAATGGGATATACGTGGATTGACCGCTGGCCTCGGATTCCAGATGGCTCCTTATGGTGTGCTTGTTAATGGCGTTGCTCCAGGTGTGGTGAAAACTTCAATGCAGAGTTTCGCTCTAGAACAGGGTAATAATACCTACTGTAAGCAGAATCCGCTTGAGAGAGTTGCCCTTCCTGAAGAAATTGCAGAATTTATAGTTTTTATGCTTAGCGATGCTTGCAATTTCATGGTGGGACAAACAGTTGTGCTTGATGGTGGATATTCATTAAAAAATTAATTTTAAAAGATTGTTGGAGAAAGTCATGACAGATAATTTGAAAAACATCAGCATTGTGACGCATTTGCTGAAGGCAAATGGAATCAACCATGTGGTCATTAGCCCTGGCGGAACTAATATCGCTCTAATCAAGGCAATACAGGATGATCCATTTTTTATTTGTCATTCTGTTGTTGATGAACGGAGTGCGGCTTATTTTGCTATTGGTGTTTATCTTCAGACTGGTTCACCGGTTGCTTTGTGCTGCACTAGTGCTCAGGCAACCCGAAACTATATTCCAGGGCTTACTGAAGCGTATTATAAGCATGTTCCTTTGCTCGCTATTTGTATGCAGAAACATCCTCGTTTTACGTACCAAGAGTATATGCAGGCGCCAGATCAGAGTTCGCTACCTGCGGATAGTGTAAAAAAATCATTTGTAGCGCCATATATCTCTGATATTAATGATGTCTATCACAGCATTCGAGTTATTAATCAAGCTATACAGGAGCTTACTCACAATGGCTTAGGACCCGTTCAGTTGTGTATTCCTTGGCTGGATTTTCCCCTGAAGGACGAGAAACCCTCTCTGCGCTGCATGCATAGATATGGAACAGAGGACGATTGGAACCTGTCTTTGTATGGGAAAAAGGTGATGCTCGTCATTGGAGAACACCGTCCTTTCGATGTGCAAGTACACAGACTTATTGATGACTTCTGCAATCGATGGGGCGCTGTTGTATATGCGAATTTATTATCGAATTTTCATTCGGAATATTGCGTTATCACGAATATGCTGATGTCTTCGTTGAATACCGAAATGTTCGGCAAAATGGCGCCGGATGTTGTAATCACGATTGGCGGGCAAACAGGCGATTACCCGTTGTACAAGATGCTTTCAAAGCCAGAGTTTTCCGCTATTGAGCATTGGCGGGTCTCAGAAGACGGAAATGTTGTCGATACATACGACAAACTCACGAAAGTTTTCCAGTGCTCGGAACGCTACTTTTTTGAAAAAGCATGTCACTGTGAAGATGAACAAAAGCGTAATAATGATACATATATCAGACAGTGGCTTGGGCTGCTTTCAAATATTACGACTGATGTTCAAGTTCCATTTTCCAATGTTGCCATTGCGCAATATATGTCATCGCGTGTTCCTGCTCGAAGCACTGTCCAGCTCGCTATTCTCAACAGCCTACGTGTATGGGATCTTTTTAATTATGAGGATTCTATAAGCTTCTTCTCGAACGTGGGAGCTTTTGGTATTGACGGTGGCATGTCTACGTTGATTGGACAAAGTTTTGCAACAGATGATCTCTGTCTTGTGGTTACGGGCGATTTGGCATTTTTGTATGATATAAATTCTCTTTCTATTAGAGGAATCAAAAATAATGTCAGAGTTCTTTTGATTAACAATAACGGTGGTTTTGAATTTAAACTGGGTGTTGGTCACGATAAAGATGTAGATCGTTATATTGCTGCCAGCGGTCATTTCAAAACTGCTTCTGGTTGGGTTTGTGATTGTGGCTTCAGATATATGAGTGCTTCTTCAATGGATGAATTCAAGCAGCAGTGTGAAGAATTTCTCGCTGACTCTGCGGAGCCTATTGTCATGGAAGTGTTTGTGTCTGATGATAATGAAAATGAGGCATATCAAAAATTAATTGAGTCCAATCAGATGCTTTCATTTTCTGAGTCAATGAAACAGCATATGAAAAAGAAAATCAAAAAGTTAGTGGGCTCTGAGAATGCGCGTCAAGCGGCTGCTTTACTGACTGGACGAAAATAGCGTAATAAACAGATAATAAATAGAATGCCGGACGGCTGTTTGGGTTGTTTCGGCATTCTTTTTTAAGATTATTAATGTTTATTTAGTTAGGAAATAACATTTTTAGAAAGAAAAGTCTGAGATGGGTAAGTATAGACGGCTGATTCTCAACACCGTTTTATTTGCGATTAATGCGGTGGCAACTAAGTTAATTACTTTTTTCTTAGTTCCTCTCTACACATACTATATGAGTGCGGGGGAATACGGCCTTACTGATATGTCTCTTACTGTCATCAATCTTGCGACTCCTCTTGTGACGTTTTCCATCGCGGAAGCGGCAGTGCGCTTTATCGTAGGCGATTCTGATCAGCAAGACGATTATGTGGCTATTTCAATTTTGATAACGTTATTCTCTGTAGTGCTCGTGTCGGTTCTTTCTCCAATACTTGATTTAGGCGCATTTGGCGGTCTTGGAGAATATAAAGCATGGTTTATTCTGGCTTATGCGACAAGTGCTTTTATGAACTTATGTGGTGAAGTGGCACGTGGCATAGGAGAAATTAAACTTATCCCAATATGCGCTGGTATTTCTTCAATTACTACGTTTATTCTTGCTCTGATTCTCATTGGGCAACTAAAGATGGGCATTACTGGATATTTTATTTCAGTATCTGCGGGTCCACTTCTTGCAGTCATAATTTATATGGTTGCAGGTGGAATTGGAAAAGCTTTTCTATCTGGCATGAAACGTATGAGAATAGTTGCCGTGCGAGATACATGGAATATTGTGCGGCCCATGATTATTTATGCTCTTCCATTGATACCCAATAATCTTTTTTGGTGGCTAAGTACAGGAATTAATCGATTATTTATTACTGGGATGCTGGGCATCGCGGCGTCGGGCATGTTTGCTGCTGCATCTAAAATCCCTGGTCTTCTTAACACAGCTTATATGGTTTTTCAGCAGGCTTGGCAGCTATCTGCTTATCAAGAAGTTAAAGACAAAAAAATAGGAAGTTTCTTTTCTTCTGTGTTTTGTGTTTTACAAGCAGTGCTTACCGTGCTGTGTACGGTGCTGTCTTTCTTTGCTCCCCTAGTAGCGTCATTTATGTTGCAGGGAGAGACATATAAAGCATGGCCTATGATTAGCATTTTATTGATTGCTAATTTGTTTAGTGTTTTTTCATCTTTTTATGGGACTGTTTATTCTGCTACGATGCACACGTCCTTTGTCATGAAGACCACGGTGTTTGGGGCAGTTGCTTGCGTCGTGTTTACTCCGATGTTGCTTCCGATTATGGGTGTTACTGGAGCATGTGTCGCGTCAGCTTTGGGACAAGCGATGGTATTTGCTATGCGTGTAATTGATGCGAAAAGATTCATTCAGTTTGAAGTTGGCTGGAAATATCTAGCTCCTACTCTTGTGCTCTTAATTACACAATCGATTTTTACTACTTGGGAAATAGGAGGTTGGAAAATTATCTCTGGTATTTGTGCAATTATTATAATTATCATACAGATGGTTCATATTGCAGCAAATCTTTCGCAAATTAAAGAAATGAAAAGAAAAAATAATCAATAAAAAAACATTCATTTTTTGAGTAGGCTTCAAAAAAATGAATGCTCTTCGGTGATATTTTTTGAAATTTAAGTATTTCTGGTTTTATCGAAAGTTTTTGTGGATTTTCGACACGCCTGAAACAAAAGAGCCTTCTAAAAGGGGTGTGTGAGAGGTAGGATTATGAATATGGCTGAAGAGACGTTTGCTCCTAAAAACATCATCGTGACCGGTGGCTGTGGTTTCATCGGTTCAAATTTCGTGCATTACGTGGTCGACCATCACCCGGACGTGCACGTGACCGTGTTGGACGCTTTGACTTATGCGGGCAACATCGAGAACATCGCGGGCCTGCCGGGGGATCGTGTCGAGTTCGTGCACGGCAACATCTGCGACGCCGAGCTGCTCGACAGGATCGTGCCGGGCCACGACGCGATCGTGCACTACGCGGCCGAGTCCCATAACGACAATTCGATCGCGGACCCGGAACCGTTCCTGAGGACGAACGTGGAAGGCACGTTCCGTCTGCTCGAGGCCGTGCGCAGGTACGGCATCCGCTACCACCACGTGAGCACGGACGAGGTGTATGGCGACCTCGCTTTGGATGATCCGGCCAAGTTCACGGAGTCCACCCCGTACCATCCGTCCAGCCCGTACTCGAGCACGAAGGCCGCGTCCGACATGCTGGTGCGCGCGTGGACCCGCACGTACGGCCTGAGGACCACGATTTCCAACTGCAGCAACAATTACGGTCCGTACCAGCATGTGGAGAAGTTCATTCCCCGCCAGATCACGAACATCCTCGAGGGCGAGAGGCCGAAGCTGTACGGCAGGGGCGAGAACGTGCGCGACTGGATCCACACTGAGGACCATTCCAGCGGTGTGTGGACGATCCTGACCAAAGGCAGGATCGGCGAGACCTACCTGATCGGCGCGGACGGCGAGAAAAACAACATCACCGTGCTTCGCATGATCCTGAAGATGATGGGACAGGACGAGAACGCGTTCGACTGGGTGAAGGACCGTCCGGGCCATGACCGCCGTTACGCGATCGATTCCACGAAACTGCGGACCGAATTGGGCTGGACGCCCACGCACACGGACTTCGAGTCCGGCCTGAAGGCCACCATCGACTGGTACACGGACAACCGCCAGTGGTGGGAGCCCGCCAAGGCCGCCACCGAAGCCAGGTACAAGCAGCAGGGCCAGTAAGACGCATACGAGAACGGTCACACCCCAAAGGGCGTGGTCCCATGATGATTCCCATCTACGGCAAAGGATTTACGAGGGTATGGATTTCGAGAAGGATTTGAGGGTCGAGGAGACGAACGTTCCGGGACTGCTGGTGTTCGACCTGCCGGTGCACGGCGACAACCGTGGCTGGTTCAAGGAGAACTGGCAGCGGGCGAAGATGACCGAGCTCGGCCTGCCGGATTTCGGTCCGGTGCAGAACAACATCAGCTTCAATGCGAAGAAGGGCGTGACGCGAGGCATCCACGCGGAACCGTGGGACAAGTACATCTCGATCGCCACGGGCTCCGTGTTCGGCGCGTGGGTGGACCTGCGTCCGGGCGAATCCTTCGGCCAGGTGTACACGACCGTATTGGATCCATCGAAGGCGATCTACGTGCCGCGTGGCGTGGGCAACAGCTTCCAGGCTTTGGAGGACGGCACCGCGTACACGTATCTCGTGAACGCGCATTGGAGCCTCGAGCAGAAGAAGACCTACACCTTCGTGAACCTCGCGGACCCGGAGCTGAACATCCAGTGGCCGATCCCGCTGGAGGAGTCCGAACGCAGCGAGGCCGACCTGCACCACCCGATGCTCAGGGACGCCAAGCCCATGGCCCCGCGCCGCACGATGGTCACCGGCTGCAACGGCCAGCTCGGCCACGCCATCCGCGACTACGTGGAGGAGCACGGCCTCGAGGGCTTCGAGTTCAACGACATCGACACGTTCGACTTCTCCGACCCGGCACAGTACGGCCGGTTCGACTGGAGCCTGTACGGCACGATCATCAACGCGGGCGCGTACACCGCGGTCGACAAGGCCGAGACCCCGGAGGGGCGCGTGCTGGCGTGGAAGGCGAACGCGCAGGGACCCGCCCTGCTGGCGCGCGTGTGCGCGGAGCACAACATCACCCTGGTGCACGTGTCGAGCGATTACGTGTTCGACGGGACCGCCGAATTGCATGACGAGGAGGAGGCGTTCGCGCCGTTGGGCGTGTACGGCCAGTCGAAGGCCGCCGGGGACATCGCGGTCGCGAATTGCCCGCGTCATTATATCCTGCGTTCGAGCTGGGTGATCGGCGAGGGCCATAACTTCGTAAAGACCATGATGATGCTGTCCAACCGCGTCGCCGACCCCGGGGACGGTCTGAACGAGGTGACCGTGGTGGACGACCAGTACGGGCGCCTCACGTTCACTTCGGATATGGCGGACGCGATCTTCCACCTGTTGGATTCCGGTGCCGGGTACGGCACGTACGATCTGACCGGTTCCGGCAGGGT